>OCRB01000001.1_pt1 | contig 65902 bp, 63 predicted proteins | sample 1496111 | NCBI WGS metagenome assembly OCRB01 (sample SAMEA3143267, study PRJEB22397) | metagenome
AAAACACTCAAAATTCATTACAAACAACACAATACGAGTTAAAAATATCAGACACAAAACTTGATTACCTTAAAGATCTGTTTGAATCACAAAATAAAATCACTGTTATTAAAAACATGGCTCGTATTAGTGAATTAAAAGAAACTACAACCGGTATTGTCGTCACCGGCATTATTGTACCGGCAATTGGTGTGGCGACTTTAATCTCCTACACAACGCAAGAAATTGACAACTACTGTGCCAACATCAAAAACACCATAGATTTGGAGAAAAAAGTATTTAACAAAGTAGTTTCGCTTGATGCCCAAATGCAAGAAAACTACCACCAGCAATGTGAAGTTAGCTTAAAAGATAAGGTTAAAAAAGGCTTAAAGAAGCTTCAAACTGCTAAAAAATAACTAACTCACTCTGTTTGCGATTAAGTCTTCAACCACCTCTGGCTCTGCCAAGGTAGAAGTATCACCCAAATTATCATAATCATTTTCAGCAATTTTTCTTAAAATTCGACGCATAATCTTACCGCTACGCGTTTTTGGCAAGCCTGGTGCGAATTGAATTTTGTCCACGGTTGCAATGGGTCCAATTTCACTACGCACCAATTTTACCAACGCTGTTTTTAACTCATCGGTTGGCTCGACGCCATTCATAATCGAAACATAAGCATAAATCCCCTGGCCTTTAATATCATGTGGATAACCCACTACTGCCGCTTCTGAAACGTTTTCATGTAACACTAAGGCTGATTCAATCTCGGCTGTGCCTAGACGGTGTCCTGAAATATTTAAGACATCATCCACTCGCCCGGTTATCCAATAATAACCATCTGCATCGCGTTTTACCCCATCGCCAGCAAAATACTTACCTGGAAAGGTTGTAAAATAAGCTTCCATAAAACGTTCATGATTGTTATAAAGGGTACGCATTTGCCCTGGCCAAGATCTAGCCAAAACCAAAATACCTTCGGCCTCACCTTCTAATACTTCACCTTGTTCATTAACCACTTGTGGCTCAATACCAAAAAACGGCATACTGGCTGATCCTGGCTTTAACGCAGTCGCATAAGGCAAAGGTGTAATCATATGGCCGCCTGTTTCAGTTTGCCACCAAGTGTCCACCACAGGGCAATTACCTTGGCCAATGGTGTGATAGTACCATTCCCAAGCTTCTGGATTAATCGGCTCACCAACCGTGCCCAACAGTCGCAAACTTGAACGAGAAGTTTGATTAACAAACTCATCACCTGCACCCATGAGCGCGCGAATAGCGGTTGGCGCTGTATAGAAAATATTAACTTGGTGTTTATCGATTACCTGCCAAAAGCGCGATGCATCTGGATAAGTTGGCACACCTTCAAACATCAAGGTTGTTGCGCCATTGGCTAGTGGCCCATAAACAATATAAGAGTGTCCTGTTACCCAACCAACATCTGCTGTACACCAATATACATCGCCATCTTGATAATCAAAGGTGTATTTGTGTGTCATTGCTGCATAAAGCAAATAACCGCCAGAAGTATGCAAAACACCCTTAGGCTTGCCCGTTGAGCCTGACGTGTAAAGAATAAAAAGTGGGGTTTCTGCATCATAAGACTCGCATGGACAATCAGCCGGTACGTCACTTACTAATTCGTGATACCAAACATCTTTAATACCCCAGTGTACGTCACCTTTGGTATGCTCAACTACAATCACTGCATCTACACAATCACAAGCGCCAATCGCTTTATCTACATTGGCCTTGAGTGGAATCGCCTTGCCACCACGTACACCTTCGTCAGCAGTAATAACAATCTTACATTCTGAATCTAGGATTCTATCTTTAAGCGCTTCAGGTGAAAATCCGCCAAACACGACTGAATGAATCGCGCCAATACGGGCACAAGCCAGCATGGCGTAGCTCGCCTCAAGAATCATCGGCATATAAATACAAACACGGTCGCCTTTTTTAACACCCAGTTTTTTTAAACCATTGGCAAATTTTGCCACTTTGTCGTGTAGCTGTTGGTAAGTAACGGACTCGCTGACATCAGGATTATCACCCTCCCAAATAATAGCCACTTGGTCGGCGCGTTCACTCAGATGCCGGTCAATACAATTGTAAGCAACGTTTAACTCTCCACCTTTAAACCATTCGATTTGGCCTTTACTGTAATCTACATTTGAAGCTTGCGCCCAGTCTTTGTCCCAATCTAAAAATAGCTTGGCTTGTTTGGCCCAAAATGCATCAGAATCATTAATTGACTCGGTGTACATGGCTTGATAAGTCGACTCATCACACCAAGGTGTTCTGTTTGATTTTGCAATTGGGTAGGTTTTCATGAGTTTGATTTATTAGATAAACTAAAGTTTTTAATCATACCAAGTAATTATATTGAGAGCAAAAAAAAATGACGCAAAAGCGTCATTTTATTGAGTTTATTAAGTGTTTGAAATTAGGCTTCAGTATCAACCACTTCAGTAACTTCGTCAACACCTTCATCAACAGCTGCTACTGATAATTCTGCTTCAACTTCTTGAGTGGTAGCGGCGTCTTGAACTTTTTGCTGTGCAGTAAGCTCTTCTTCCATTGCGTACTCTTCGGTTAAGATTGAAGCATTAATTAAACCTGCTTCAATTTCTCTAAGGGCAACCACAGTTGGTTTGTCTTTACCAACATCTAAAGTTGATCTGTAACCACCTGAACTTAACTGGTGTGCACGCTTGGCGGCAACCAATACTAATTCAAAACGATTATCAACAAAATCTAAACACTCTTCAACAGTTACTCTTGCCATAATTCTAATTTATAATACGATAAAATGAAGCAATTTTACACGAAAACAAACCCAAGAGATATTTGATGGAAAGACTAATTGTTCTAGATACTGAAACCACTGGCATTGAACCTTCAGAAGGCCATCGTATCATTGAAATTGGCTGTACTGAAATTATTGATAGAGAAATTACAGAAAATAACGAATACCAGCAATATATTCAGCCTGACCGCTTAGTAGGTGACTCTGAAAGAATTCATGGTATTAAAGATAGTTTTTTGAAAGGAAAACCAAAATTTGAAGAAATCGCCGAAGAGTTTTTAGAATATATTGAAGGCGCAACTCTGGTTATTCACAACGCTCCATTTGACTTAGGTTTTTTAAATCATGAGCTCAAACTCATGGGTGATGACCAGCGCATTGAAGATAGTTGCACCATTATTGATACGTTTGAACTCTCAAAGCAACAACGACCTGGCACCATGCATAACCTTGACGCCCTTTGCCGTCGCTTTGAGATTGATTCCAGTGCACGTACTGTACATGGCGCACTACTCGATGCACAGATTTTGGCGCAAGTTTATTTAGCAATGACGGGTGGCCAATCAACCTTGTTTAGTGAGAATAGTAACAACGATGATGACAAAGTCAAAGCAAGCGAAATTATCAGGGTGAATGATGCTCGCGCTAAAATTAAAATAATCCTCGCTAACGAAGTCGAACTTGAGGCTCACAATACTTACTTCGAATAATATGCAATATCAAGACTTACGTGAATTTATCACCGAATTAGAAAAACAAGGCGAACTCAAACGCATTTCTACATTGGTTGATGCCAATTTAGAAATTACAGAAATTTGTCGTCGAACCTTAGATAAGCAAGGTCCAGCATTACTATTTGAAAATGTTAAAGGCTCTAACATACCCGTACTTGCCAATTTGTTTGGCACAACACGACGTGTGGCAATGGCCATGGGTCAAGAAGATTTAGCTTCCTTGCGAGAACTAGGCAAACTATTGGCTGAGCTCAAACAACCTGAACCACCCAAAGGCTTAAAAGACGCCATTGAGAAACTACCGGTACTCAAGCAAGTACTAAACATGCCGGTAAAAACAGTTAAAAAAGGTCAGTGCCAAGAAGTGGTTATTGAAGGCGACGCCGTTGATTTATCCAAATTACCCATTCAAACTTGCTGGCCAAAAGATGCTGCCCCACTCGTAACCTGGGGATTAACCATCACCAAAGGCCCACTAAAAAAACGCCAAAATTTAGGCATTTATCGCCAACAAGTGATCGGTAAAAATAAGCTCATCATGCGCTGGCTATCACACCGTGGTGGTGCGCTTGATTTTAAAGATTGGTGTGAAAAAAACCCTGGCAAACCCTTCCCAATCGCAGTAGCCCTAGGCGCTGATCCAGCCACCACATTAGCTGCCGTTACCCCAATCCCTGATAGCTTGAGTGAATACGCCTTTGCAGGCTTACTACGTGGAAAAAAGACCAAAGTTTGCTCATGCTTAGGTAATGACTTACAAGTGCCAGAAAATGCAGAAATTATTCTAGAAGGTGTGCTTAATCCAGGCGAGATGGCAGATGAAGGCCCATTTGGTGATCACACTGGCTATTACAATGAGGTCGAACAATTTCCGGTCTTTACTGTTGAGAGAATCACCCATAGAAAAAATCCAATTTATCACTCAACATACACCGGCAAGCCGATTGATGAGCCTGCAGTATTAGGTGTTGCACTCAACGAAGTGTTTGTACCACTATTACAACAACAATTTCCAGAAATTGCAGATTTCTACTTACCACCAGAAGCTTGCTCTTATCGTATGGCGATTGTTAGCATGAAAAAGCAATATCCAGGTCATGCTAAACGCGTGATGATGGGTGTTTGGTCATTCTTACGTCAGTTTATGTACACTAAGTTTGTGATTGTAGTGGACGATGATATTGATGTAAAAAATTGGAAAGAAGTGATTTGGGCAATCTCCACCCGAGTTGACCCAACACGTGACACCACCTTAATTGATAATACACCGATTGACTATCTTGATTTTGCCTCACCTGTGTCTGGCCTAGGTTCAAAAATGGGTATTGACGCCACCAACAAGCTCCCAGGGGAAACCAATCGAGAATGGGGTGAATCTATCACTATGGATCAGTCAGTTATTGACAAAATTGATAGCATTTGGGATGAATTAAGCATTGACTAAGGCATTTAACAAAGTATAATTATTGTTTTTTCGGAGTGTAGCGCAGCTTGGTAGCGTATCTGGTTTGGGACCAGGTGGTCGAAGGTTCAAATCCTTTCACTCCGACCATATTTATAAATTTGCTCATAAGCCTCTATGAATCCTTATGGATTTCCACAGAGAAAGCACCTATTTTAGGTTTATGCGCCCTTAGCTCAGCTGGATAGAGCAACGGCCTTCTAAGCCGTAGGCCTCAGGTTCGAATCCTGAAGGGCGCACCATGTTTATGGCGGGAATAGCTCAGTTGGTAGAGCCCCGGATTGTGATTCCGGTTGTCGCGGGTTCAAGACCCGTTTCTCGCCCCACATTACTAAAGGCCTTTCGGCCTTTTTTTTCGTTTCATAACTATAAAATTATTCCGATATGTACATTTTGTGTACATTAATCTTGAGATTTTCGACATACATTGCTCAAAAAAAATGAAGACCTAAGCCACCATTTTTAAATACAAGTCTTCAACTTTTTTCCTCGCCCATGGAGTTTTTCGCAGAAATTTTAGGCTGGAATTAATGCTAGGATTTATCTTAAAGCATTTTATATCGATACGATCACCTAACCCCTCCCAGCCAAAATATTCTAATAACTCAGTGACAATCGTTTTGAGTGTCACACCATGAAGTGGGTCTTGATGATGGTCTTTACTTGTTTGTTTCAAAGCTAGGGTTGTCTCTTATGGCTATTGAGTGTCATTTGTGAGCTCTGCTTTTTTCACTCTAATTTTGTTACCGTCAATAGCCTTTCCATTGAGTGCTTGTATAGCTGCTTTTGCATTGCCAACTTTTGAAATTTCTACAAAACCGAAGCCTTTAGATTTGCCTGTTGTTTTGTCTAAAATCAAAGTACAAGATTGCACATCGCCATAAACCTTAAACAATTCTTTAAGTTCATTTTCTACGAGTGTGCGAGGAAGGTTTCTTATTAATATTTTCATTTTCTGGCCGTATTTTTAATTGGAATTAGGTTTGAGTTACAACCTTGCCTATTTTGTTTTAAAATTACCATTTTAGTAGTATAAGTATAAAAATGCATGCGATTGGACAAAGCACTAGAAAAAACTCTAAACGAGCAGATGCGTGGATTGCCAAGACTTATAAAATACCACTACCCACCTCGTGGGACCATGATCTTTAATCTACGTGTTAAAAAAAATAGCTGTGCATGGCATAAAAACCAAATACTAATCTTTAGAAAAAATACGATTTAAGTCTTGTTCATTAAAAAATAAGTGCTCGTTACAAATTTCGTTATGAATAGAAATCTCGCCACGCTCTTTGAGTAGATTGCGCGCATCATCTTCTCCTAAGTCGAAGATAATTTTTTCAAATCGCTTTCGGTCTTGCTGGCATTCGTAGTCAACCTGCTCTTGGGTAAATAGTTGTACAGTCTCTTCATGAAAAAGTCGATGTAACAATTGTTCTGCATCTAAACCACATAACTCTTCATTAGTTATTGTGCTTGCGAGTGCTGTTATTCTATTCCAGCCTTCCTCATCATTTTTTTTGATTTCTGGCATTTTTTGAATCATCATGGCAGACAAGTTATCTTTAGTTGATGACACCCAAAGTTTTGAGTCGAGCTGCTCTGATTGTGAAAAATAATCTTCAAACGTTGGTATTAAACCTAATGGGTTTCTAGGGATGAATGATTGAAAACTAGAATCGGTTTGTGCATTATACAAAGTGACAACCATCTGTCCTTCACCTAGTATTGTGTCTAGATTATCATCATCCTTAATGATGCCGTCAGACCTAACCATGCCACGTATCTTCCTATCCTGCGTCACTTCGACCAACAACAGACTCATAATACCATTACCTTGATATTGTATGGTTAACTTACCCTTATGCTTCATGCCATTTGCAAGCATGATTGCTAATGCGCTTAACTCACCAAACAGTTGCCTCACTTGTTTGGAATAGCCACGATCATTAATCATTGCCTGCCAGGTATGATTGATAGACAAGTGCTGACCGCGTATATCTAGATCTTTAAATAAAAAACGTCGTATTATGTTCATCAGTGTTATTTTAAATGGCTTTAACATTAAAATAAATTTTATGCAGCGCATCATTGAACAAAAAATTATCAACCAAACTAATCAAGCTTTATTGATTAATGTATTGGCTGATGCCACTTCACTCTCAAAGCAGGTGCTTAAGTCAGCCTTGGATAAGGGCTGTGTCTGGTTAAAAAGCGGCAAAAAAACCAACCGAGTTCGACGCGTGAAAAAACCGCTTAAGGTCGGTGATGAGGTGTTTCTTTATTTCAATGAGAAGATCTTATCATCTATCCCTGCCGAGCCTGATTTATTACTCGATAAAAAGGATTATAGTATTTGGTTTAAACCTGCTGGCGTATTCGCCCAAGGGTCTAAATGGGGGGATCATTGTGCGCTGACTAGATTGGTAGAGAAGGCACTCGATAGAAATAGTTTTTTAGTGCATCGACTCGATCGAGCCACCAGCGGCATCATGATGGTAGCACACACCAAGCATGCTGCTAGAGACTTATCAAAGCTCTTTGCTGATCGCAAAATTAATAAAACTTATCTAGCCGTTGTCGAGGGAGAATTCAATACCGACATGCTTACCATTAATGAAAAAATTGATGGCAAATCTGCCATTAGCCATATCAAATTACTAACTTTTGCCAATAATAGATCATTACTTGAAGTACGTATAGAAACTGGCAGAAAACATCAAATTAGAAAACACCTAAGCGGGATCAATTACCCTATCATTGGTGATAGACTTTACGGCAATGCAGATAAAAACCATCCAGAAGATTTACAATTACAAGCCATTCAACTAGAATTTACTTGTCCAATTACTCAGCAGCCTATTCAAATTGAATTAAGCGATAAAAGAAAAATTAAATCCTAAGAACAGTCTTTTTCGACTTCACGATCCCAGATGGTGGGAATAATGATGGTTAAACACTCGGCAACGCTTAAATTTTCACAAATAGCGGGCTCATCAGCTCCAGGCGGATGTTTGTGTTTTTGCATGGTTGGTGTATTGGTGTCTTTCACAACCACATTCTGATCATTCTTTTGATCTTCACAACCAGAAAACAGCAAAACCAATAATAAAAAAACTTTAATCATTGCATTCATTGTAACCCAACAGACTTGAATCTATAAGATAATATCCCCATCTATTAACTATTAATTAATAAAAACAAAAATACCATGAAACGAATCTTTCTATTTTTACTCACCAACATTGCTATTATCGTCTTACTTAGCATCACCCTAAGCCTACTTGGTGTGGAAGGCATTTTGGCAGCCAATGGCTCTGATCTTGACTTGCAGGCACTGCTTATTTTCTCTGCTGTTTTTGGTTTTGGCGGTGCTTTTATTTCGCTACTGATTTCTAAATGGATGGCAAAACGCATGACCGGTGCCGTTGTTATCGAATCACCGAATAATAACTTGGAAAAGCGGTTAATCGAAACGGTCGAAAAGCAGGCTAAAATTGTTGGCATTAAAATGCCAGAAGTGGCAATTTTCCCATCAGCCTCAATGAATGCTTTTGCCACTGGTGCTAGTAAAAATAAAGCATTGGTTGCTGTCTCTCAAGGTTTATTAGACTCAATGAGTCAGGGTGAGATTGAGGCAGTGGTTGGCCATGAAATGAGCCATGTGGCGAACGGTGATATGGTAACTTTAACCCTAATACAAGGCGTGGTTAACACCTTTGTAATTTTCTTCTCAAGGGTAATTGGGCACATTGTTGACCGTGTTATTCTAAAAAATAATCGAGGTCATGGTATTGGTTATTTTGTAACCACCTTGTTTGCACAAATTGTTTTATCAATCTTAGCCTCTACTATTGTCATGTATGTTTCTAGAAAGCGTGAATTCGTCGCTGATACGGGTGGTGCAGACTTAGCCGGACATCAAAATATGATTAATGCACTCAAACGTTTAGGACAAGTAGAACCAGAAGCGTTACCTGAGCAAATGGCGGCATTTGGTATTGATGATAAAAAAGGTTTTGCTTCGTGGTTTTCGTCGCATCCACCGATTGAAGATAGAATCGCAGCACTAGAAGCACGCGCAACAAATCGAGCATAGAAATGGCAATTGCAATTAAATCCAAGGATGAAATAACGAAAATGCGTGTGGCTGGACGCCTAGCAGCTGATGTACTTAACATGATAACACCCAAGGTAAAAGCTGGTATCACTACTGATGAATTAAACAAGCTTTGCCATGATTATATTGTCGATGTGCAAAACGCTATTCCTGCACCACTGAATTATCACGGCTTTCCAAAATCTATTTGTACCAGTGTTAATAATGTGGTGTGCCATGGGATTCCTGGCGATAAAAAACTAAAAAAAGGTGATATTGTTAATATCGACATCACCGTAATTAAAGACAGTTATCACGGCGACACTTCAAAAATGTTTATTATTGGCAAGTCAAGCGTCAAAGCTCAACGTATTTGCAGAATTGCACAAGAATGCATGTATCTGGGCATTAAACAAGTTAAGCCTGGTGCTCACTTGGGTGAGATTGGCAGAGTAATTGGTGCTCATGCTACTAAAAATAAGTGCACTGTGGTGCGCGATTATTGTGGTCATGGCATTGGCTCAGAATTTCACACCGAACCACAAGTGATTCATTATGATGATGGTAGTGTTGATAAAAGTCCAGTTTTAGAAGCAGGCATGACCTTCACCATTGAGCCTATGATTAATTTAGGTGGCTTTGAAGTGGCCACCTCTAAAGTTGATGGCTGGACAGTCACCACTAAAGATCGCTCACTTTCCGCTCAATGGGAGCACACTATTTTAGTCACTGAAGATGGTTATGAAATCCTCACACTTAGAAATGAAGAGAGCGATGCACTTACTTAGCATAGTTTAAGAAATGCATTAAACAGCATTTTTTTCATGAAAAAATTCGGCAAATAGCAATAACTATTCTTCTTATTTTTTAATAAAAATAACTCTATTTTCTACACTCCTTAAAATACACCAAGTAAGCCCATAGATCTCTTTAAGAGTGAATATAAAACCTTACTCGTTGTGCTAAAATAATGCTTTTATTATTAAGTGGCTAAGCGTTGAAAAACCTAAGAAACTATTTTATTTCCGGCTTGCTTTTTTGGATTCCATTAGGGTTAAGCATTGTTGTTATTAAATTCTTTTTAGAATTGGTTAACGACATTGTCCCGCCTGAATATCTACCTGAAAAATTATTCAATCTAGAGAGTGTTATTCCTGGTTCTGGCATTGTTTGGGTAATCCTAATTATGCTCATTACTGGCGTATTGGTTAATAATTTTATCGGCCGAAAAATCTTAGAACTTTGGGATAAGTTGCTCAATAAAATTCCAGGCTTTAGAAGTATTTATAATGCCTTAAAACAACTATCAGATACAGTACTCAGTCCATCCGGGGAGAGTTTTAAAAAAGCGATACTGGTCGAGTATCCACGTCGAGGCATGTGGACTATTGCCTTTCAAACAGGTAATTATCATGGTGAAGTTGAGAAAAAAATTGGTGAAGAAATAGTCAATATTTACGTACCAACAACACCCAATCCAACTTCTGGCTTTTTCATCATGCTGCCTAAGAATGATGTGATTGAGCTTGATATGAGTGTTGACGAGGCATTTAAACTGATTATTTCTACCGGTGTTGTTACACCAAATCAAACAAAAAAATAACTAAAAAAAATTAATTAAAAGCAAGGGCAAATTATGAGAACACATTATTGTGGTGAATTAAGTAAAGACAATATCGACCAAACGGTTGAAATCTGCGGTTGGGTGAATCGTCGTCGTGATCATGGTGGTGTGATCTTTTTAGACATGCGTGATAAGCGCGGTATTGCTCAAGTAGTCATTAATCCTGACAATGCTGATTTTGAACTAGCAGAGTCTATTCGTAATGAGTTTGTACTAAAGATCACTGGTCAAGTTATTGCTAGAGGTGAAGGCTTGGTCAATCCAAAATTAGCCACCGGTGAGATTGAAATTGTTGCTAAAAATATTGAAATTCTTAACGCCTCTAAACCGATCCCATTCCAAATTGACTCAACAGACACTTCGGAGGAAGTTCGCCTTAAGTATCGTTATTTAGATTTGCGTCGTGATGAAATGCAACAACGCTTACGTCTACGTTCAAAAGTAACACACTTTATGCGTGAATTTATGGATGGCAACGATTTTTTAGATATTGAAACGCCTTTTTTAACCAAAGCCACACCTGAAGGTGCACGTGATTATTTAGTACCTTCTCGAACTCATCCGGGTGAATTTTTTGCGCTACCGCAATCACCACAATTATTCAAACAATTGTTAATGATGTCAGGTTTTGAGCGTTACTATCAAATCGTTAAGTGCTTTAGAGATGAAGATTTACGTGCCGATCGTCAGCCAGAATTCACTCAGCTCGATGTTGAAACATCCTTTATGAACGAAGACGAAATTATGTCAATGATGGAAGAGATGACACGCGGTATGTTTAAGTCTGTGATTGATGTTGACTTGCCCGATGAATTCCCAACCATTACTTATGCAGATGCCATGAACTTATACGGTGTTGATCGTCCTGATATGCGTATTCCAATGCAAATCACTGACATGGATGAACTGATGCAGGGTGTTGATTTTAAAGTGTTCTCAGGTCCTGCAAGTAACGACGGCTCTCGAGTTGCTGCACTGCGCGTACCGGGTGGTGCAACCATCAGCCGCAAGAAGATTGATAAATACACCAAATACGTCAGTATTTATGGCGCCAAAGGTTTGGCTTATATCAAACTGAATGAAGACGGTCCTGCTTCACCAATTTTAAAATTTTTAGGCGATGATGTAACTGCCAAAGTGATTGAGATGACTGGCGCACAAACAGGTGATATTATTTTCTTCGGCGCTGATAAAACTAAAATTGTAAACGAAGCGCTGGGTAACTTACGTGAACAACTGGCTAAAGATCTAGATTTATTTGAATCTGAATGGGCGCCAATTTGGGTGGTAGATTTCCCAATGTTTGATGCTAATGATGACGGCTCTTTAAGTGCAATTCACCATCCATTTACCGCACCAAGTGTCGATGCTAAAACATTAGAAAAAACTGCTGATACTGCGCTTTCTCGCGCTTACGACTTAGTTATTAACGGCTCTGAGGTGGGTGGTGGCTCTATCCGTATTCACCAAGTTGAAATGCAGCAAACAGTATTAAAACTATTGGGTATTTCTGATGATGAAGCTAAAGATAAATTTGGCTTCTTGCTCGATGCACTTCAATATGGTTGCCCTCCTCATGGTGGTATGGCTTTTGGTTTAGATCGCTTAGTCATGATCATGACCGGTTCAGATTCGATTCGAGAAGTAATCGCCTTCCCTAAAACTCAAACCGCTGCTTGTTTGTTAACCGATGCACCTGCTAGCGTACCAAGAAAAGTATTAAGAGAGCTAAGTATTAAAGTAAGCCTGCCAGAAAAAGATTAAATAAAACAACGTGTCGATTCAAGATCAAATAAAGGCCGAACTCAAGGCTCGTAATGCTGTGCTGGTTGCACATTATTATGTCAGTGGCGATTTACAAACCCTGGCGGAAGAAAGTGGTGGCCTTGTTTCTGATTCATTAGAAATGGCACGCTTCGGACAAAACTGTGATGCAGATACCATTATCGTTGCAGGCGTTAAATTTATGGGTGAAACAGCTAAGATTCTTTCCCCTGAAAAAACCATTTTAGTACTTGACGAAGGTGCTACTTGTTCTTTAGATGAAGATTGCCCTGCTCAAGAATTTTCTGATTTTTGTGATGAGCATCCTGATCGAAAAGTGGTGGTTTATGCCAACACTTCTGCACAAGTTAAAGCACGAGCAGATTGGGTGGTGACTTCAGGCAGTGCACTAACCGTTGTTAGACATTTAAGCGAGCAAGGTGAAAAGATTTTATGGGCACCCGATAAGCACCTAGGTCATTACGTCCAAACACAAACCGATGCTGACATGATTTTATGGCAAGGGGCTTGTGTGGTGCATGAGCGCTTTAAAGCAGATGCATTAGCAGTGCTCAAAGAAAGGCACCCTGAAGCAGCTGTGTTGGTCCACCCGGAATCCCCTCAAGCAGTGGTTGATCTGGCTGATGTAGTTGGATCTACCACGGCACTAATTAATGCAGTTAAAGATAGAGGTGAATCTAGCTTTATTGTGGCCACTGATAATGGTATTTTTCACAAAATGCATGAAGTTGCACCACACAAAAAACTGATTGAAGCGCCTACCATGGGTGAAGGTGCAGATTGTGAATCTTGCGCCCATTGTGAATGGATGGCAATGAACACCTTGGACAATTGCTTGGACACTTTAAAAACTGGAAAAAATGAAATACTCATTAATTCAGATATTGCTAAAAAAGCCAAGCAATCCATACAAAAATTACTCGACTTTACCGCATAAAAGGTAAAATCTCAATTACTCATATTCTCGGAGACATCGAACATGGCAGGACATTCTAAATGGCATAATATTCAACACCGAAAAGGTGCGCAAGATGCCAAGCGTGGTAAGGTATTTACCAAGCTTATCAAAGAAATTGTAATCGCTGCTAAAGCCGGTGGTGGTGTTATCGAAAACAACCCATCGCTACGGATGGTGATTGATAAAGCTCTAGCTGCCAACATGAAACGTGACACCATCGAAAGCGCGGTTAAGCGTGGTTCTGGTGATTTAGATGGTGAAAACTACGATGAAGTGCGTTATGAAGGCTACGGCTTAGCAGGTACTGCGATTATGGTTGATACCTTAACGGATAATCGTAACCGTACGGTGGCCGATGTGCGTCACGCATTCACTAAACATGGCGGCAACTTAGGTACAGATGGCTCAGTGGCTTACCTCTTTAACAAGCAAGGTTTTATTAGTTTTGCCTCGGGTGATGAAGACCAAATTATGGAAGCGGCGCTCGATGCTGGTGCAGAGGATGTAATTAGCAACGAGGATGGTTCGATTGATGTGATCACTACCCCTGAAGACTTCTTTACGGTGAAAGACGCACTGTCTGATGTAGGGCTTGAAGCAAGCCATGCCGAAGTAACCATGGAACCTGCAACTCGCGTTGAACTCAACCTAGGGGATGCAGAAAAATTCATGAAACTGATTGATCGATTAGAAGATCTTGATGACACGCAAGAGGTGTATCACAATGCCGATATTTCAGATGAGGTAATGGCACAGTTATGATCCATACCCATCAAGGTATTAGTGCTCTTGGCGCTTTTAAAACCAAAGCTTTACAGGTAAAAATATCAAAAGCACAGCCTGGTTTAAATTTATTGGCAGCTGAATTTATTCACCTTGCTGACCTTAATGAGACACTCACAGAGGTAGAAACAAACCACCTTGACCATTTACTGTCTTACGCACCAGTATTGTCGGCTAACGCAGCACAGTCTAGTATTGTTGTTATTCCTAGATTAGGCACTATCTCGCCTTGGTCATCTAAGGCAACTGACATTGTGCACTTATGTGATATTAACAAAATCAGGCGTATTGAACGCGCAACGATTTATCATTTTGACGCCAAAATTACTAATTCAGCTCTAGTATTGGCTGCAATCATGGACAAAATGACCGAATCAGTTTTAGACTCGATTAATGATGCGCACACCCTATTTGACAATTTCGAGCCACAACCTTTCACCAGTGTTGATATTCTAGTTAAGGGAAAATCAGCCTTAGAAAAAACCAATATCGAACTCGGTTTAGCGCTTAGTGATGGTGAGGTCGATTACTTGGTTGAAAGCTTTATAAAATTAGAACGAAACCCAACTGATATTGAACTAATGATGTTTGCCCAGGCAAACTCAGAACATTGCCGCCATAAAATATTCAATGCCGATTGGACTATTGACGGTGTTGAGCAAGCCAAAAGTTTGTTCTCTATGATTCGCAATACTTATCATAAACACCCAGAAGGCTTGCTTAGTGTTTATTCAGACAACTCTGCCGTAATGGCAGGTTTTGAAGGTGAGCGCTTTTATGCTGATGAAAACGGAAAATACGTTAGTTCGACAGAACACAGAGCAATCCTAATGAAAGTTGAAACTCACAACCACCCTACTGCGATTGCCCCACATCCTGGTGCGGCGACTGGTTCTGGTGGTGAAATTCGTGATGAAGGTGCTACCGGCCAAGGCTCAAAACCCAAAGTAGGTTTGTGTGGCTTTAGTGTCTCTAATCTTAAAATTAACAACGCCGGGCAGCCTTGGGAAGTTGATTATGGCAAACCTAATCAAATTGTCTCAGCACTCGATATTATGCTCGAAGGTCCGATTGGTGCGGCCGCCTTTAATAATGAATTTGGCCGACCAAATACCTTGGGTTATTTTAGAACTTTTGAGCAGCAAACACCAAATGGTGAAGTGCGTGGTTACCACAAACCAATTATGTTGGCCGGTGGCTTAGGGCACATCCAGGAACAACACATTCAAAAAGGTGATATTCCGGTTGGTAGCAAAATTATTGTTCTCGGTGGTCCAGCCATGTTGATTGGCTTAGGTGGTGGCGCTGCCTCATCGGTTAAAAGTGGTGAGCAAAGTGAAGACTTAGATTTTGCCTCAGTACAACGTGCCAACCCTGAAATGGAAAGACGCGCCCAAGAAGTCATTGATCGTTGTGCCAATCTAGGTAAAGACAACCCTATCGTTTCTATTCATGATATTGGTGCAGGTGGACTATCAAATGGCCTACCTGAATTGGTGAATGACTCTGGGCGTGGTGGACGTTTTGAGCTGCGCAATATCCCGAATGATGACAACCAAATGTCACCACTTGAAATCTGGTGTAATGAATCTCAAGAGCGTTACGTTCTTGCTATTGCCCCGTCTAGTCTAGACTTGTTTAGTGATATTTGTACACGTGAGCGCGCACCATTCGCTGTGCTTGGCGAATCTACCAAAGAACAAGAATTGGTTTTAAGTGATTCGCTGTTTGACAATAATCCAATTCAGATGCCAATGAGTGTATTACTAGGCAACCCGCCAAAAACCAGTATTGACGCTCGAACACCGGTTGATCATCTTAATGCACTTGACGCTAGTGATATCAAACTTGATGAGGCGATTAATCGCATTTTGCAATTACCCACCGTTGCTAGCAAAAATTTCTTAATTACGATTGGCGATCGAAGCGTTACTGGCATGGTTGCTAGGGATCAATTTGTAGGGCCGTGGCAAGTACCCGTGGCTGATTGTGCAATCTCATTAGCGGATTATGTCGGCTATCAAGGTGAAATAATGTCATTGGGCGAAAAGACACCCTTGGCATTAGTCAATGCTGAATCTGCTGCTAGAATGACCATTGGTGAAGCGTTAACCAATATGTTGGGTGGTTATGTTGAAGATATTCACCATATTAGTCTAAGTGCTAATTGGATGAGTGCCAGCGGTCATCCGGGCGAAGATGCCAAATTATTCGCAGCGGTTAAAAGCGTGGGCATGGATTTATGTCCAGAACTCGGATTAACAGTACCGGTTGGCAAAGATTCAATGTCGATGAGAAGCTCTTGGGTTGAAAATGGTGAAGACAAAGCGGTGACTGCACCGTTATCACTCATCATTACTGCTTTTGCAAAAACGCCCGATGCAAGATTACAAATCACACCTTTATTAAATACAGATGAAGCCTCTGAATTATGGCTGATCGACCTGGGCTTCGGACAAAATAGAATGGGTGGCTCGTGCCTAGCACAAGTATATAACCAAGTAGGCGATGTTGCGCCAAACCTTGACGATAGCGCCGTATTCAAGTCATTCTTCACAGTGATTAATCAACTCAACAAAGATGGGTTAATTAGCGCCTATCACGACCGTAGTGATGGTGGTGTAATAACGACACTATTGGAGATGGCATTCACTTCACATTGTGGGCTTGATATTCAAGCCAATGAACAAAATATTACTGATTTATTTAATGAAGAGTTAGGCTGCGTTATTCAAGTAAGTAACAATAATAAAGACGCTGTAACACAAGCTTTAATGACAGCAGGCTTAAGCGATTGTACACGTCACATTGCTAGTATTAATGACACAGATAGCATTCAAATTCAGACAAATGACGAAGTATTATTTGAACAACCTCGTGCACAGTTACAATCTTTATGGTCATCTACTTCATATGAAATAGCCAAACTACGTGACAATCCTCAATGTGCTGAAGAAGAATTTGCAAGCATTATAGAAGACACAAAAGGTTTAAAAACTGATCTTTCTTTTGATCATAACCAATCCATATCAGCCCCTTATATTGCCACTAACGCCAAACCAAAAATTGCCATATTAAGAGAGCAAGGCATTAACGGTCAAGTAGAAATGGCCGCGGCCTTTAACAAGGCCGAGTTCGATGCAATTGATGTACACATGAGTGACATTCTATCAGGTCGAATTTCATTGGCAGATTTCAAAGGACTGGTGGCTTGTGGTGGCTTCTCTTATGGCGATGTTCTTGGTGCTGGCAGAGGCTGGGCCAGTTCTATTTTGTACAATGCAAGCGCTAAAGACAACTTCCAGGCTTTTTTCGAGCGAGATGATAGCTTTGCACTCGGGATTTGTAACGGCTGCCAAATGATGTCTAATCTCAGTGAAATTATCCCTGGATCCGAACACTGGCCTAGCTTTAATCGCAATGTTTCAGAGCAATTTGAAGCACGTTTTTCATCGGTTAAAATTGGTCAGTCGAATTCAATTTTCTTAAAAGACATGGCAGGATCCATCATGCCAATCGCCATTGCTCATGGTGAAGGCCGTGCAATATTCAAAGGCAATCAATCTGATCAGCACATCGCATTACAATATGTCGATCATGCAGGTGATTTGACACAAACCTACCCTCACAATCCAAATGGATCAGACAACGCTGTAGCCGGTGTGACGAATGATTCTGGCCAGGTAACCATTATGATGCCACATCCTGAGCGTGTATTCCGTGCGGTACAAAACTCATACCATCCAAAAGACTGGGATGAGCGTAGCCCATGGTTGAGAATGTTTGAAAATGCCAGAGCTTGGGTTGATTAACACTTGAATTAAGCGTCTGAAGCCAAGCTGCCGGCTACCCTAAAGTCTTCAGATAGGCTTATTTTTCAGTCAAAACATATTTTAGAATTTCAATAACTTGATCCGATGTTGTGGCCCATGCCATTGCCGAACCATCAACTTCCTTCAGTGGGTGCACTATGCCTTCATCATGGAGGGTGATGTAAGGCTTGCCTAATGCAGAGCAATACCCGGCATCAAAAGCTGCATTCCACTGCTTGTACTTATCTCCAAAACGCACCACAGCTACGTCACAGTTTTCAATAAGGGTCTTAGTTCGTATTGCATTAACTTTTGCAGACTTATGATCGCGCCAGTAGTTGATACTTTCTACACCAAGCATATCACCTGCAGCATCACTTGCTTCGTGATCTGTGACGGCAGACGTAAAGACAATAGCTAAATTATGCGCTTCACAACCTTCTTTTAGGCGACTCCTCCAATCTGTATGTATTTCACCAGATAGATATACGTTCAAATTCATATTAAATCCTATATTTATATTTGATAAAAAAAATAGAAGTTTACTGCAAAATGAGGCCGGCATTCGAACCTTTCATAAACTTAACTAAAGCATCAAATAAAGATAATATTTACACTCTATTGAGTTTTTAAAATTTAGGAAATAATTAAAATTAGATAAATATATTCTCAATAAAGGCCTTTTTTGTACTAAAAATAGCTATAAATCCTCAAAAACAATCTATATTTCAATATTTAGGTGTAACTTACAGTTGCATAATAAAAATTTAGGAAATTTTAACAATGGGCCAATTTTTAGGTTTTTATCGGGTTAAATAGTGATTATGAATTATCAGTTAATTCGTTCTAAACGCAAAACTTTGAGTCTGCAAATTAACAGCAATGCTGAGCTCATTGTACGTGCACCGAATCGGTTATCGGTTAAAAAAATAGAACAATTTATTGATGAAAAATCCAACTGGATTGAGAAAAAGTCAACCTCTATCGATGCTAAAAAACCTCAAAAACATGGTTATATAGAGGGTGAAAAATTCTTATATTTGGGTGGTGAATATCCGTTAAATATTGATATCACCTATGCTAAAGGCTTGAGCTTTGATGGTCAAATATTCAGTCTTAATACCGGTGGAAAGCAGGAATTTTTGGCTTGGTATAAGACTGCTTTTAAAAATGTCGCCCTACCAAGACTAGATTATTATGCAGGTCTTTATCAACTCAACTATCAACAAGTGCGCCTTAAGACGCAAAAAACCCTATGGGGTTCTTGTAGTGGTGTGAATAACATCAACCTTAACTATTTGCTTATTATGGCGCCAATGAATGTTATCGACTATGTGATTGTGCATGAGCTTGCTCATACAAAGATTAAAAACCATTCGAAAGATTTTTGGCAGTTGGTTGAATCAATTTTGCCAAAATATAAAGCCAGCAAAAGCTGGCTTAAAAATAACGGCTACAAGTTGCACAACCTGTAGCTAAGAAGAAATTATTAACTAAACTTATCTGTTGCCTCTTGCATGGCTGCTTGCAAAGTGCCCATCTCAGCCATCTCAACAATAATATCGCCACCACCCATTAATTCAGAGTTGAAGTAGATCTGTGGAAACGTTGGCCAATCTTGAAAATTGGGTAAATTTTGCATCACCTCTTGATCGTCAAAAATGTTGACATAAGCAAACTCAACACCCGTTGAAGCTAATGTTTGCGCTGCTTTAGCAGAAAATCCACATTGTGGAAACTGAGGCGTTCCTTTCATATAAAGTACGATTGGTGCGCTGTCTACTTGAGCCTGAATTCTTGCCATTACGTCCATTGTATCACTCCTATTTTTGGTTCTTAATTCTAAATATCCGAGTATTTTACTCTTCTATTATTAATTACGCAATTATTCTATTACTTAATCGCTTGAGAAATTGTGTATTTTTGCCCTTGTTTAAGTTTTTTATAATTACCAAACACTGATTTAAAATTATCTTTAATAAAATGTCGCAAGCCATTAATAGTAACAAAGGTGATTTTTCCACCCGGCTTAAGTGCATCATACGCATCATAGAGAATAATACTGAGTTGCTCTCGACCTACTTTAGCAGGTACATTGGAAATTATTTGGTCAAAATAATTGTCTTTATTGACACTCAAAAATGCATCAGACAAATAGGCTTGTGCATTATCAATATGATTAAGTTTAGCATTGTTGTTTGATAACTCAACCGCAACAAAATCCTTATCCACCATGTGCACCTCACCCTGCGGGCAAGACTTTGCCACAGCCAGTCCTATTGGGCCATAACCACAACCCAAATCAAGGCATTTATCTTTTTTAGCAACCTCTAAATATTTCATTAACAGCAAAGTACCATCATCAATCGAGCGCGGACTAAACACACCCCATCGCGTTTTAAGGATTAAATCATGCCCTAATAATGTGGTTTGAATACTGAGATCTTTCTTTAGTTTAGGGATGTCTTGACGTGTAAACATAAGTAATTAATTTTGTTTTTTAAGGGATTTTTTCTTAGCTTTGGCTAAGATAATTTGACTGGCCTGATCACCAATATGTTCTTCACCACGCTCTTTAGCCAGCTGTACTTGGCGCTCTCTTTCACGATAACGGCTAATCTGAGTTTCACTACGTGAGCCATGGCAACGTGGACACGAAACTCCTTTTTCATAATAAGGGTGTTGTTTGTCTTCGGACGTAATCGGGTAACGACAAGCATGACATTGGTCGTATTGACCTTGCTCTAAGTTGTGCTTAACGGCAACACGATCATCAAACACAAAGCACTCTCCTTCCCATAGACTCTGGTCTTCATCCACTTCTTCTAAGTATTTTAAAATACCCCCTTGTAGATGATAGACCGCATCAAACCCTTGAGTCTTTAGATAAGCTGTCGATTTTTCACAACGAATGCCGCCGGTACAGAACATCGCCACTTTCTTGCCACGATATTGTTCTAAGTTATTTTTAGTGTATTCAGGAAACTCTCGAAAGGTCTCAGTGCTAGGATTGATAGCACCTTTAAAACTGCCGATTTCGTATTCATAATTATTACGAGTGTCAATCAACACTACGTCAGGATCACTAATGAGTGCGTTCCAATCCTGGGGATTGACATAAGTACCCACAGAAGACAAAGGATCGATATGCTCAACACCTAGCGTTACAATTTCTTTTTTAAGTTTGACCTTTAAGCGCTTAAATGGCGTGGTTTCACTATGAGAAAATTTAATCTCTAGATTGTCAAACCGGCCATCATCTTGTAAAAATTGGATAACACCATCAATCGATGCTTTTGAACCTGAGATCGTACCATTTAAGCCTTCTAAAGCCAAAAGGATCGTGCCTTTAACCTCTAGCTCGACCATTAGCTCACGCAATGGGGTGCGAAACGTTTCAAAATCATCTAATCGTACAAATTGGTATAAGGCGCAAATAGTAAACATAAAAAACCACTATAAAAACCACTAATTTTACTGTAGTTATATAATCAATGCCAATAATACACATAGGTCAAGCAAGTATAATAAGGGCTTTAATATTCGCTCTATACGTGCTAGACTCTATTCAATCTCCACAAGATATCAAACAACTGGATTTAGACCAACTACAATCCTTAGTGGATGAAATACGTGCGTTTTTAATTGAAAATATTCAAAAAACCGGCGGTCACCTTGCACCCAACCTTGGCACAGTTGAATTAATTGTTGCCATGCATTATGTTTTTGACACGCCTGATGATAGCTTTGTATTTGATGTGGGGCATCAGGCTTATACTCACAAGATACTCACAGGTCGAAAAGATAAAATGTCCACGCTCAGAAAAAAAGATGGCTTGAGTGGCTTTACCAAACGCAGTGAAAGTGAGCATGATGCGTTTGGTGCTGGGCATTCGTCCACTTCAATTAGTGCGGCACTGGGTATTGCCATCGGCAACAAGGTCAATCAAGTTAATCACAAATCCATCGCCGTTATTGGTGATGGCGCACTGACTGGTGGCATGTCGTTCGAAGCACTCAATCATGCTGGTGATTCAGATGCCGATTTACTCATTATTCTGAATGATAACGACATGAGTATTTCAAAAAATGTGGGTGCGATGAATAAGTATCTGACTAAGCTTATCTCTGGCAAGGTGTACTCCACCATGAAATCTAAATCCTTAGGTTTTTTAGAAAAAATGCCAATGATTCATGAGTTTGCCAGACGTTCTGAAGAGCACCTTAAAGGCATGGTATTGCCAAGCACCTTATTCGAAGAATTAGGCGTAGATTACTTTGGCCCTATTGATGGTCACGACCTACCCATGTTGGTTAAAACCTTGCAAAATCTAAAGCAACTCAAAATGCCAAGGCTACTACACATTATTACCAAAAAGGGTTATGGCTTAAAAACTGCAGAAAACGATCCTTGTAAATTCCACGGTATCGCCCCTGCTGAAAGTAACAGCTCTACATTACCAAGCTATAGTTCTGTTTTTGGCCAATGGTTACTCGATACTGCCACTAATGATTCAAAATTAATGGCCATTACCCCAGCCATGTGTACTGGATCAGGCATGAGTGAATTCGAAATACAGTTTCCTAATCAATATTTTGATGTGGGCATCGCCGAACAGCATGCCGTTACTTTTGCAGGCGGTCTAGCCACTCAAGGCTTAAAGCCGGTAGTTTCAATTTACTCAACTTTTTTACAGCGAGGTTATGATCAACTGATTCATGATATTGCACTGCAAAATTTAAATGTGTTATTTGCTATCGATCGTGCTGGCTTGGTGGGAGCCGATGGAGCAACACACGCAGGTAGTTTTGATTTAAGCTTCTTAAGGTGCATCCCTAATTTAATCATTATGGCGCCCAGTAATTCTGTTGAAATGTATCAAATGCTAAATAGCGCTTATCAGCTTGATGGCCCGGTTTGTGTGCGTTACCCTCGAGGCACTTCTTTAATTAAAGATTACACTAGTGACAATACAATAGAAATTGGCAAAGCTAATGTTGCTAGAATTGGCAAAAAAATCGCAGTCTTTGCCTTTGGCACAACCCTCGATCAAGCGCTGATTGCAGGGGAAGAATTGGATGCAACCGTGGTTGATATGCGTTTTGTTAAACCTTTAGATGAGGATCTGATTTTAGAACTTTCTAAAACACACCAGCAGCTTATTACAATTGAAGATAATGCAATTACAGGCGGTGCTGGTAGCAGTGTTAGTGAGTTATTGCATGCACATAAAATCAACACGCCACTCACCTTGTTAGGGCTGCCAGATAGCTTTACTGAGCAAGGCTCACAAGAAGAGTTGTATGTTTTATACGGCTTAGATGCAAACGCTATTATTCGGGCTGCACAATCATGAAAAAAACACTTAAACGATTAAGTCCAAACCCAGAATCCTTAAAAAGTCATAAAAATCTAGGTTGGCTTTCAAAGCATTTACACGATGCAAGTCTGTGGAACTTTAACCGACGCTCCATTTCTAAAGCATTCGCAGTAGGTTTATTTTGTGCCTTTATTCCTGTGCCTTTTCAAATGATATTAGCAGCACCAGCTGCTGTTATTTTCTCAGCCAATTTGCCTTTATCAGTCGCTTTAGTGTGGATTACCAACCCAATCACTATGCCACCCATTTACTACGGATGTTACAAATTAGGTGCCTGGATACTAGATGTTGAAGTTCAACAAGACTTTGTTATGTCGCTAGAGTATGTTTGGGAAGTATTTGGGGTTATTTGGCAGCCTTTCTTGTTGGGCTGCATAGTTGTTTCTACTGTCAGTGCTTTTGTTGGTTATTGGGCAATCCAGTTAATTTATCGATTCAAAGCTTATAAAAGAATTAATCGCTGATTGATTGATTTTCTATCTGAGAACGTATTTGCGCTTCTAATTCGTCAACCAAACTGTCATTCTCAATTTTAGAATGCGTTTTACCATTGATATAAAGCAAGTTTGGACTGCCGCCTGTTAGACCGACAGAAACAGCTTTCGCCTCACCTGGACCATTAACCACACAACCAATCACGGCTACATCAATTGGGTCAACAATATCTTCAAGACGTGCTTCCAACTCATTAACCACTGAAATCACATCAAACTTTTGGCGTGAACAAGACGGGCAAGCAATGAGATTAACGCCCTTCTGACGTAAATGCAGAGATTTTAAAATATCAAAACCTACTTTAACTTCATCCACCGGATCCGATGCCAATGACACGCGAATCGTGTCACCAATGCCTTCAGAGAGTAACAAGCCTAGACCAATAGAAGATTTCACCGCACCCGCTCTAAATGAGCCAGCTTCTGTGATACCCAAATGTAACGGGTTGTCAATCTGTGAAGCCAATTGTTTGTAGGCAAACACGGTCATGAATATTTCAGAGGCTTTGAGGGATATTTTAAAATTATCAAAATTAAGCTTATCTAAAATATCAATATGCCTAAAAGCTGATTCGACCATAGCCTCTGGCGTTGGCTCAGTGTATTTTTTTTGTAAATCTTTTTCTAATGAGCCGGCGTTAACGCCAATTCTGATAGGGATGTTATGATCTTTGGCTGATGCTACCACCTCTCGAACCCGATCTGCTCGACCAATATTTCCAGGATTAATACGTAAACAATCAGCACCATATTCTGCCACTTTAAGGGCGATTTTATAGTCAAAATGAATATCGGTAATCAGTGGGATACTGGCTTGTTTTTTAATTTCTTTAAAAGCCTCTGCAGCCTCCATGGTCGGTACTGAGACACGCACCAAGTCTGCACCAGCATCTGCGATCGATTGAATCTGCGCAAGTGTCGCTTCAACATCACAAGTATTTGTATTGGTCATGCTTTGTACAGAAATAGGTGCATCACCACCAATGGCAACATTACCTACAAAGATTTGCCTAGATTTTCTTCTACTAATGGTATGAGTGGGTTTCATGGATTTTCTCGATTATAGGTTTGCATCACTTCATCTAAGTTTTCTAACATTTGAGGTATTTTTTGTTTACTCTGAATAGGGGCAATAACAACAGGGATTATCTCTACAGCTTGTTCAATTTCAGGTTCGCTAATCACAATCAAGGTTGATTTAGGTTTTTGTAGACCTTGTTTATTGTCAAAATACACATAACTTACAATCATAACAAGCAGCAATGAGGCTACCCATAATTTAAAGTTAACTTTCCTTTTTTGTCTTGGGTAATAATCAATACCATCTATCATGTGTGTGTGCGTTTGGTTTTATCTACCACCTTTCCTGCCAATTGGCCGCAAGCCGCATCTACATCTTCGCCACGGGTTTTACGCGTCATTGTACGGATACCGTTATTAAATAAAACATCTTGAAAGGCTTCAATTGTAGCTGTTTTTGAAGTTTTATATTGGCTTTCTGGAAAGGGGTTAAAAGGAATTAAATTCACTTTAGCTGAAACACCTTTGAGTAATTTTGCCAATTGTTTGGCCTGACGAATACTATCATTGACTCCTTCTAACATCACATATTCAAACAAAATATGTCGCTCTTGAGTACCTGCGTTTAAGTATGTTTGACAGGCAGCCATTAATTCATCAATGGGGTATTTTTGATTAATTGGCACCAACTCATCGCGTAAAACATCATCAGCTGCATGTAAAGAGATTGCTAAACTTACAGGTGTAGTGTCTGCCATACGTAACAATGCTGGTACAACTCCTGAAGTTGATATGGTTACTTTACGCCGTGATAAACCAAATGCCCAATCATCCAAAAGCAGATCACAAGCATCGTAAACTGCTTTTTCGTTCAACAAAGGCTCGCCCATTCCCATAAACACCACATTAGAAACACGCTTACCTTTATTGCTTAAATATAACTGGGCAACCATGACTTGACCAATAATTTCAGCGGTTGTTAAATTACGGTTAAAACCTTGTGCGCCAGTTGAGCAAAAAGTACAAGCCAAAGCGCAACCAACCTGCGATGAAATGCAAAGTGTGCCTCGATCTTTTTCAGGGATGTAAACCGTTTCAATATGGTTATTTTGACCTAAATCAATAACCCATTTAATCACGCCATCGAGAGAGAAAATCTGCTTAGCAATATTCGGTAATTCTAAGGTTGCCACTTCACTCAATTTTTCCCTGAGACCTTTACTCAGATTTAACATCTGATTAAAATCTAACTGATCTTTATGGTAAACCCATTGCATAAATTGCTTAGTTCGATAAGGTTTTTCACCCAATTCAGCAAAGAAATTGTTTAGAGATTCTTGAGTAAGGTTAAGCAGATTAACAGTATCTTTCATAGGCAAAATAGCACAGACAGAGCCGTGCTATACTTTAAAATTTATCAGTAATATTTAGCGTGTTCTTGGGCAAACACCATCTTTACCAAAGAAATATTCAATCTCAATTGCAGCATTTTCAGCTGAATCAGAACCATGCACTGCATTTTCATCTAATGAGTCAGCAAAATCTGCACGAATAGTGCCAGCATCTGCCTCTTTTGGGTTGGTAGCACCCATAATTTCACGATGCTTAGCCACAGCATTTTCACCTTCTAACACTTGAACCATGACTGGGCCAGACATCATAAACTCAACCAATTCACCATAAAAAGGACGATCTTTGTGCACTGCATAGAAGCCACTCGCTAAATCAGTATCTAAATGTAGCATTTTTGCCGCTACAATTTTAAAACCAGCCTGTTCAAAACGAGAATAAATTTGGCCAATAACATTTTTTGCAACTGCGTCTGGCTTGATGATTGATAAGGTGCGTTCCATTCAATACTCACTATTTAACATTAAATAAAACGTTCATTTTACCAAATTTTAGGTATAAAAAAAGCACCCTAAGGTGCCTTTATCAAAAACAGTAACAATCTTAGCTGTTTACTGCTTCTTTTAATGCTTTACCTGCTTTAAATGCTGCTACTTTAGAAGCCTTAATCTGGATAGATGCACCTGTCTGTGGGTTACGACCTGTGCGTGCTGCACGATCTCTAACAACAAAAGAGCCAAAGCCTGTTAACTGTACGCCATCACCACTCGCCATAGCGCCAGTAATTGCATCGGTTGTTGCGTTAAGTGCGCGTCCTGCATCTGCTTTAGAAAGGTTTGCTGCTGATGCGATTGCATCGATTAATTCTGATTTGTTCATTTCTTCTCCTCGAAAGTTTATTAAAAATACTAAATGCTAAAGGTTCGTTGTACAAGGAGGTAAGAGAATGAAAAACATACTTATCATAAACTACTAACCCCCAACATCTAGCCAACTCAATTATAAGGAAATATTTGAGCAATATCAACAAATTGCGGAAAAAAAAACCAACCTCACTTATTGTTTTCTTTCATGGCTCTTTGCTTGTCTCTCTGCCAGTCTTTTGCTTTAATATCTTGACGCTTATCATGGTCTTTTTTTCCTTTAGCTACGCCAATTTCAAGCTTGACCCTGCCTCTTACCCAATATAATTTAAGTGGCACAACGGTCGCACCTTTTTGGTTAATTTTGTCTTTAATTCGATTAATTTCTAAGCGGTTCAGCAATAACTTTCTCGTGCGAGTCGGATCGGGATTGACATGTGTCGATGCATTCGCCATTGGAGAGATATGTGCGCCGAATAAAAACAGCTCATTATTTTTTAAAATAACATAACCTTCTTTGATTTGTACTTTGTTATCACGCAGGCTTTTAACTTCCCATCCTTCTAAAGATAGCCCTGCTTCGAGGCTTTGTTCGATAAAATAGTCATGTCGTGCTTTTTTATTAACGACTATCGTATTTGAACTTGATTTAGTTTTTTTGGATTTCTTACTCATAATAGTTACTGACTGATATTACCCATGCATCATATTTCTAAAAGTGCGATTGTGCCCTATTCTTGTGAACAAATGTACCAACTGGTTAATCAGGTTAATAACTATCCTGAATTTCTCAACTGGTGTTCATCTGCCTCCATTTTAAATCAAACTGATGGTGAGATTACCGCTTCGGTGAGTATTAAAAAAAGCGTTTTTAATCAAACTTTTACCACGATTAACACGCTCACAACTAACCAGCGTATTGATATGCAACTCAAAGACGGACCTTTTAATCATCTTAGTGGTGCTTGGATATTTACTGCATTGAGTGACAAGGCTTGCAAAGTCGAGCTTGAATTAGAGTTTAACTTCTCTTCTAAGGTTGTTGATGTGGCTATTGCCCCTATTTTTACCTCTATTGCCAACTCTCAACTTGATGCATTTGTCACTCGTGCAAAACAAATTTATGGCTAGTAATATTGTCCTGTTTAACAAACCGTTCGGTGTATTGTGTCAATTTAGTGGTGAAGATAAAAACTTATCTAACTATATTGACATTAAAAACATCTACCCTGCAGGACGACTAGACAAAGATTCAGAAGGCTTAGTCATTCTTACCGATGATGGAAAGCTACAACATCAAATTTCACACCCAAAATTTGATAAAGAAAAAACCTATATTGTTCAAGTTGATGGTCAGATAAGTACAGAGGCGATTGATCAGTTGTGTCGTGGTGTGACACTCAAAGACGGCCTGACTAAACCCGCTAAAGCTTTAATCATCGACAAGCCTAGCTGGATTTGGGACAGAACCCCGCCAATACGGATAAGAAAGGACATTCCCACTTCTTGGATTGAGTTAAAAATCACCGAAGGCAAAAACCGACAAGTTCGGCGCATGACGGCGCATGTTGGCTTTCCAACACTCAGGCTTATACGTGCCCAGATTGGCGATTGGAAACTCAATAATATCAGTCTTGGAAAGTATGAACACCTTTGAATTGGCCTTTGATGCGTTAATGTGTCATGACACCCTTGATAAAATTAAATTGGTTAATCAGCTTCATACGTTAAAAGAGCAGTTGGCACTTAACTATCAAAGCGAATATCTGATTTCTCCCGTTAAAAACCCAGGTAGACCGGTAAAACCAAACTTAGTCAGGTTTCAATCTATCCCCAAAAGGGATAAGTCTGATCTTGGCTTTATTAAAACCATTCATGCTATTTGTCATATTGAGTTTAATGCTATTAATTTAGCATTGGATGCTGTGTATCGATTTCAACACATGCCTGATACATTCTACCAAGACTGGATTCAAGTCGCTTTTGAAGAATCACAACACTTTCAATTGCTGAATAACTACCTTGTTGAACTGGGTTATCAATATGGTGATTTTGATGCGCATAATGGCCTATGGAAAATGACTCATGAAACTGATTATGATGTACTTGCTAGAATGGCGCTGGTGCCTCGCGTACTAGAAGCCAGAGGCCTAGATGCGACACCAAAAATTCAAAAGCGTTTCAAACACTCTAAATTTGAAAAAATGGTGGATATTCTACAGGTGATTTTTAATGATGAAATTGGTCATGTAAAAATTGGCAATACTTGGTTCCACAGCCTTTGCCAACAAAGGAATTTAGACCCAATACAAGCCTTTGATCAATTAATACAAAAACACATTGGCGAATCTTTACGTGGTCCGTTTAACATTGAAGCCAGAAAATTAGCCAATTTTTCCAAAAAAGAACTGGATTATCTGCAGGCTTTATAATATTATTTTAATCCAACCAACCAAGTGTCAATGGTGTCAGTTAACACCTGTACAGTACCATTTTCTTTGTAATAATGGTCAGCACCTTTAATAACTTTTTGTGCATTTTGCTTATTGCCAGAAACATCCATTAACACTTTTCTAGATTCTGATAAACGAACAACACCTGGAAAATCTTTTTCACCATAGACATCCAATACTGGTTTCAGCATAATATCTAACGGGAAGCGCTTAATGACTTTTTGCTTGTAATCCGTTGCACCCATGCCAATACCCACATAGGCACTAACCTTATCATCGCCATATTTATCAAAATAACTCATTGACATATGCGCACCACAACCATGAGAAACCAAAACAATATTATCAACACCGCGTTGTTTATAAAAATCAATGGCCGCTTCAATACGCTCATGTGCATAAGGGAATATAGGCACATAATCATAATAAGTTGCATTTTTATCTAACACTGGCATTTGTACTGAAAGCGTATGCCAACCTTTTTCTGCCAAACCAACCCTAAGCGGTTTGATTGTATTTGACCAATTCGCATGATAACCACGAGAATGCAGGATAATAACGCCACCTTTAGGGGTGTCGGTATCTGGCTCCATATAGATACTAAAAACTTCTTTATCTTCTGCGAGTGGAAGGTATTCAACATCACCATCCATCACCGCTTCTTCGATTTCTCCTATCATGCGTGTTTCACGCTCAAAGTCTGGTTTATCATTGGTAAACTGATTAAAAGTTTTCTGCAATACAGAGGGATCAAAATCTCCAATTTTTGACAAACTTGGAAACTTAGGAATGTCATCCAGACTAAATAAAGCAAAACTTGCATGTGATAACATTAATACTAATGTTAATAATATTTTATTCAACATATTTCTCTCTCAATTTTTCTAAAGCAAGTTTCGCTTCAGGGTGATTATTATTACTGGCTCTGTTGAACCAATAGTAGGCTTGTTTAATATCGCCTTGATCTAAAAACAACGAAGCTAGATTAAATTGCGCATATTCATCTTCTTGCTTGGCAGCACTTAACCACCAATCATACGCCTTTTGCGTATCCTTCTCAACACCTCTACCTTCATAATAAAGCATTGCCAACTCACTTTGAGCGTAAGGCAAACCTTGTTTAGCGGCTTTATTAAACCAAGAAAAGGCAGTTTTTTCATTTTTTTCTGCACCTAAGGCATGCAAATAACTCAAGCCAATATTATTCTGCGCAGCAGCATGATCAGCATTTGCAGCTTTTAACATCCATTTAAAAGCGTCAATATTACGCCCACGCTGGGAGTAATCATAACCAATTTGATACCAAGTATCAGCCGGATCACCAGCAACAACGGTTAAATTTAAGGCAAAAAAAAGGGACGCTATTAACGCCCCTCTTTTTAAACTAATGGTCAACAACTATTTAGTTGTTAAGCCCAACAATTTCCAATCATTCATACCACCGCGGTAGTATTTGATCTTACTTTGCGGGTAACCCATCGTCAACAATGCTCTAATTGAAGCTGGAGACTGTCCACACCATGCGCCATTACAGAACAAGTATAAAGTCTTAGCGTCGTCGTAATCTAATACACCGTCAAGATCTTTAACACCAAATGTTTCAACCATCAACTCAACAACAGCCATAGGATCTTTGGCTAACGCCTTAGAATTAAGCTTTGTAAATGGAACGTTTACTGCGTGTGGGATTGTACCTTTCTTAACCCAACCCGGTGTACGTGCATCAACAACCAATACTGAAGTGTCGCCATTCGCAGAATCACGTGCTGCATGAATCACATCTAACTCAGTTACTGTTTCAACTGCTGCTGGTGCAAATGGTTCAGTTGGCTGAATACAGAATGGTGGACAAGGACGTGAAGTCTTTGCAAATGCCGGATCAACTAAGTTGCCGTTATCTGCATTACGAGAAATACCCGCAACTTCCAACACACCTTTAACGATACCAACTGGCTTACTAGCTTTTTTAACTGGTGCTGGCGCAGAAGAACCGTTGTTCCAATTGTGACTTGCTGGTAAAAAATCAGCTGTCACGCCTAAAGCAAATGTCGAAGCAATTGCCACTACTAATAATTTAGTTTTCATAATAATCTCCTAAAGTTAAAAAAGGTGCTTAAAGTAAGCACCTTTTTAAATCAATTATTTAGTTGTTAAACCTAAAGATTTCCAAGCGTTCATACCACCACGGTAGTACTTAATCTTGTTTTCAGGGTAACCCATCGTCAACAATGCTCTAATTGAAGCTGGAGACTGTCCACACCATGCGCCATTACAGAACAAGTATAAAGTCTTAGCGTCGTCGTAATCTAATACACCGTCAAGATCTTTAACACCAAATGTTTCAACCATCAACTCAACAACAGCCATAGGATCTTTGGCTAACGCCTTAGAATTAAGCTTTGTAAATGGAACGTTTACTGCGTGTGGGATTGTACCTTTCTTAACCCAACCCGGTGTACGCGCATCAACAACCAATACTGAAGTGTCGCCACCAGCAGAATCACGTGCTGCATGAATTACGTCTAGTTCAGTTACTGTATCAACTGATGCAGGCGTGAACGGTGCTGTTGGTTGAATACAGAATGGTGGACAAGGACGTGATGTCTTTGCAAATGCTGGATCAATTAAGTTAGCGTTATCTTGGTTACGTGAAATACCCGCAACGTCCATAACACCTTTAACGATACCAACTGGCTTAGCTGTTACAGCCGTTGATGCTAATAATGCTACTGATGCAGCACTTACTACTAATGTTTGAAGTTTCATACTTCTCTCCTCTTTATATAAAAAATAACTCATTATTGAGCTTTATTGTTAACTCCCCCAAGAAGCGGAACTAAGAATTCTTTGTTTGTTAATCGCAGCTTGGCTCTTCTTCCAAATTGTGATTAGCGAAAAAGTCCATAACACACTCTTCTTTTTCGTCGTCTTCTTTACCGTCACAAAAATCTTGTGCACCATCACGAATAACTTGTTTCTGTGGTTCCGTCGCATTAGCACCTAGTGCTGGAATGTTGGCGAATACATTAAAACTTAATAAAAATCCAAATAACATTGCTAATTTTTTCACTACTCTCTCCTTGTTTTTATTGCCCAAAATTACTGTTATACCATCACCGTCAATGATTACAAGTTTTTTTTTGACTATTTGAATATCATGATATGCTAATAATTAAGCGTTCATTATGAGCAATATCAAAAAAAACCAGTTCTTATTTAGTTCAATTCATCCATCGCTTGATTCGCTAATAGATCGGCCATTTCGTTACCCTTATCGCCACTATGACCTTTAACCCAATGCCAGTGCACATTGTGCTTTTCATTTGCCTTGTCAAGCTGTTGCCATAGATCAACATTTTTCACTGGTTTTTTATTGGCAGTCTTCCAGCCTCTTAACTTCCATCCTTTGATCCACTCGTTAATGCCACTCATGACATATTTAGAATCGGTATATAAATCAATATCGATCGTACTTGACTTAATGGCTTCTAACGCTTTGATGGCTGCTGTTAGCTCCATACGATTATTGGTGGTGTCTTTTGCACTGCCTTTGAGTTTTTTATCATGGTCGCCATATCTGAGCCACACACCCCAACCGCCAATACCCGGATTGCCTCGGCAGCCGCCATCGGTGTAAATAATTATTTTATCCATCAATATTTGTTTGTAACCAATATTCTAATAATGCCAAATGCCAAAGCCGTGATCCATTCAGTGCAGTCATATAGTGCTCTGGTCGATCAATCACTTTTTGTACAAAATCTTGATTATAAACACCACGATTCACACAGCTGCTAGATTTTAAAATATCGCTCATAAAGTCTAAAAATTCACCACGTACGTATTTAAGCGCTGGCATCGGGAAATAACCTTTCTTACGATCAATCACGCTATCGGGTAATAAACCGCGGGAAATTTGTTTAAGTGGGTGTTTACCCTCTTCACCCATCTTTAAACTCGGTGAAATACTAAGTGCGTGCTCGACTAATTGATAATCCATAAAGGGTACACGAGCTTCCAAACCCCAAGCCATGGTCATGTTATCGACGCGTTTAACCGGGTCGTCTACCACTAAACGGGTGATATCAGTACGAAACACTTTATCCATAAATTCATCAGCATTGGCTTTGGCAAACTCCTTGTTTAACCAAGACTCAGTATGGTTGCCAGAGTGATAGCGCTGATTAACAGTTTGTAAATACTCTTCATAAGGTCGATCCACATAATGTTTGGCGAAGCGCTCTACCTCGGTGCCTGATTCAGCTTGCATGCGTGGATACCAAAAATACCCCGCAAAGGCCTCATCAGCACCTTGCCCTGACAGTACAACTTTAATCTGTTTGGATACTTGCTCTGAGAGTAAGTAAAAAGCCACCGCATCTTGACCCACCATTGGTTCTGCCATATTGGCCACTGCCTCTCCTAAGCGTGGCAATACTTGTGAATTACTCACCACGTATTTTTCATGTTTAGTGTTAAATTTTTTAACAATTTGATCGGAATATTCAAACTCAGAACCCGCTTCATCATCAATGTCTTCAAAACCGATCGAAAAAGTGCGAATGTCTTTATGCCCTGCCTCATGCAACAAGCCCACCAATAGTGAAGAATCTAACCCCCCTGATAGCAACACGCCAATCGGTACATCAGCAGCATTCATTCTTTTAAGTACGGCTTGAGTTAATAACTCATGTGTGCGTTCAATATGTTCGGCATCACTTAGCTCAGATCTTTGCGCTTTGGGTTGCCAATAAGTTTTTTCTACCACTTTACCTTTGGCATTAATCGTCAAGGTAGTGGCTGGTTTGATTTTATTCACACCATTTAAGATGGTGTTAGGCGCGGGCACTACACCATGCAAAGATAACTGCTGTTGTAGTGCAACTGAATTAATACCTGTATTAGCGCCAATAGCCACCAAAGCTTGGGTGTTAGAAGCAAAGCTAAAGACTTGATCGGTCAAACTAAAATACAAGGGTTTAATCCCCATACGGTCACGTGCAACAAATAGCAGATTGGTTTTTTGATTCCAAATACAAAAAGCAAACATGCCATCTAAGTGGGTGACACAATCCTCACCCCAGAAATGATAAGCCTTAATAATAACTTCCGTATCTGAATGTGAGAAGAAGGTATAGCCTTGTTTGATTAAATCTTGGCGTAACGATTGATAATTGTAAATCGTGCCATTAAAGACCAACACCAAGTCTAGTGTTTCATCTTTCATCGGCTGTGCCCCATAATTTGATAGATCAATAATACTAAGGCGTTGATGACCAAAACCAATCTTGCCATCTGCCCACTGCCCAGAAGCATCCGGGCCACGCCTAGCGATCTTGGACATCATCATGCTTAATGTTTCAGACTGAACTGACTTATGATCAAATCTTAGTTGGCCGCAAATACCACACATATCAAACTTAGAGAGAATGTAAAATAAAGCTATTTTATCAAGTAATAATCAGGACTTTAGCGTAATGGCACAAACACTCTACGATAAATTGATGGCGGCACATGTAGTGCGTGAAGAAGCAACCACAGCGCTTATCTATATTGATCGACAGCTGATTCATGAAGTCACCTCACCTCAGGCCTTTGAAGGCTTGGAAATGGCGGGCAGAAAGCCTTGGCGTCTTGATGCTAATTTGGCTGTTCCGGATCATAACGTACCTACCACAGAGCGTTCAAGTGGTGTTACCGGCATTAAAGATCCAATTTCAAAAATACAAATTGAAACGCTGGATAAAAATTGCGAAATATTCGGTATTAATGAAATTACCATGAATGATATTCGCCAAGGTATTGTGCATGTGGTTGGCCCTGAGCAAGGTGCCACACTGCCAGGCATGAGTATTGTCTGTGGTGACTCACATACTTCTACCCATGGTGCGCTCGGTGCTTTGGCATTTGGCATTGGTACTTCTGAAGTAGAACACGTGCTAGCTACTGGTTGCTTATGGCAATCTAAATCTAAGAATTTAAAAATCGAAGTAAGTGGTGGATTAAATGAATTTGTGAGTGCTAAAGATGTGGCACTCTATATTATTGGCCAAATCGGCACAGCAGGTGGTACCGGTTATGCCATTGAGTTTGCCGGTACAACCATTCAAGGTTTAAGTGTTGAGGGGCGTATGACGCTTTGCAACATGGCCATTGAAGCTGGCGCGCGCGTGGGTATGATAGCTGTTGATGACAAAACCATTGAATACGTTAAAGGCCGCCCAATGGCACCAACGGGCGATGAGTGGGACAAGGCTGTCGAATATTGGCATACCTTACATTCTGACGAAGGTGCTCATTTTGATCAGGTTGTTCGTATTAACGCTAAAGACATTAAACCCCAAGTTACTTGGGGTACCTCTCCAGAAATGGTTATTGAGGTGGGTGGCATTGTGCCTGATCCAGATAAAGAAACCGACCCAGTTAAAGCAGAAGGCATTCGTAATGCGCTAAGCTATATCCATCTAAAGGCCAATACACCAATCAACACAGTGAAAATTGATAAAGTCTTTATTGGCTCTTGTACCAACTCTCGACTTGAAGATTTGCGCGTAGCGGCTGCGGTCACAAAAGGCAAACATATTGCCGATAATATCAAATTGGCTTTAGTGGTGCCCGGCTCAGGCTTGATCAAAAAACAAGCAGAAGACGAGGGTTTAGACAAAATATTTACCGATGCAGGGTTCGAGTGGCGCGAGGCTGGATGTTCTATGTGTCTTGCCATGAATGCTGATAAATTAGAACCTGGAGAGCGTTGTGCATCGACTTCTAATCGTAATTTTGAAGGTCGTCAAGGTCAAGGCTCATTCACGCATTTGGTTAGTCCTGCGATAGCAGCAGCCAGTGCGATTGCTGGTCATTTTTCGGAGGTTAAATAATGCAAGCTTTTAAAACATTAACATCTATCGCCGCACCACTTGATCGTGCCAATATCGATACCGACGCTATCATTCCTAAGCAGTTTTTAAAATCCATTAAACGCTCTGGTTTTGGCCCTAACTTATTTGACGAATGGCGTTATCTTGATCATGGCGAAGTCGGTATGGACAACACTAAGCGCCCACTGAATAATGATTTTGTACTTAATCAACCAGAATACCAAGGTGCAAAAATACTACTTACACGTGAGAACTTTGGTTGTGGATCCTCTCGTGAGCACGCACCTTGGGCGTTAGAAGACTATGGCTTTAAAGTGATTATTGCACCAAGTTTTGCCGATATTTTTTATAACAACTGTTTTAAAAATGGCCTTTTGCCGATCGTGCAAGACAATAATGTTATGGATGAATTATTTGGTTTTAAGGGTGAAATCACCATTGACCTCGAATCACAAAGCATCAATGCCAATGGTAAAAAATATACTTTTGAAGTAGATGCTGAGCGCAAAAGACGTCTGCTTAATGGTTTGGACGATATTAGCCTCACACTGCAATATAAAGATGAGATAAAATCATTCGAAACCACTTACTTTAAAAAATATTCTTGGCTATGATTGGACGACTCAGCGGAAAAATTCTAGAAAAAAACCCACCTGAAATCCTCTTAGAAGTGGGTGGTATTGGCTATGAAATCTTGTGCCCTATGTCAACTTTCTACGAAATGGGTGCTGGCTCTAACTTGATGTTACATACACATCTCCAAGTTAAAGAAGATGCACACACTTTATATGGTTTTATTTCTAAAGACGAAAAAACCTTATTTAGAGAATTAATCCGCGTTAATGGCATTGGACCTAAAGTAGCGCTTGCCATTCTTTCACATTTAAACATCGCTTCGTTGATGAATGCAGTTGCCATGGAAGATGATGTACTACTAGCAAAAACCCCAGGCATTGGCAAGAAAACCGCCCAAAAACTCATTGTCGAGCTTAAAGATCGCCTAGAAAAAATAGTGCTCAGCAATACAAAATATCAAAAAATTACAGCAAGCAATACCAATCCAAACACTCAAAAAGCATCAAGTGCACTACAAGCGCTCGGCTTTAAAGTAAAAGAGGCTGATAGAATGCTAAACGCTATTAATGATGACACATTAACAACCGAAGAATTAATTCGTCTAGCCTTACAAAACAAGTAAGCCCTCACAAAATTTAAGCTTGCTATAATCAAGCTATGTTTAGAATATTCATGGCTTTGATTTTTCTACCCATCTTGGCATGGGCACATCCTGCAATGGAATTAGAACAGATCTACCTCGATAAAGGTAAAGACTACACACCCAGAACTCAGCATCTTGATAAACAAGGTCGTGCTAAATTTGTCAATCATTTAATCTTAGAGTCTTCACCTTACTTATTACAGCATGCGCATAATCCAGTCAATTGGTATCCATTTTCAGATGAGGCCTTTGATAAAGCCAAGGCAGAAAATAAGCCAATTTTTATTTCCATTGGTTATGCTACTTGCCATTGGTGTCACGTCATGGAAGAAGAGAGCTTTGATGATGTCGAAGTGGCAAAATTTCTCAATAAACATTTTATTTCCATTAAGGTTGACCGTGAAATTCGCCCTGATGTCGATGCAACTTATATGAACGTGTCTCAATTGATTAACGGCTCAGGTGGTTGGCCACTTAATGCGGTGATATTGCCAGATGGTAAAGCCTTTTTTGCAGGTACTTATTTTCCTAAACCTCAATTATTAGACATACTTTCACAAATACAAACGCTTTGGAAAAATGAAAAAAATAGCGTTATTAATCAAGCTAATAAGATTGACAATATCTTAAATAAGGCCGAGGCAAAAACTCAGAGTAATATTGATAAATCCATTATTCCTAAAGCGATTCAAGCCTTACTGAGTAACTTCGACGAAATGGAAGGTGGTTTTGGAGAAGCGCCAAAATTCCCACATGAATCTATGTTATTGTTACTGATAGACGAGCAAAAACGCAACCCAAATGACGAGCAACTCAACGCCATCACCACAACACTTGACATTATGGCTAGTGGTGGTTTATACGATACAGTAGGCGGTGGTTTTCATCGTTACTCTACAGACAACACTTGGCTAATACCGCATTTTGAAAAAATGCTTTATAACCAAGCACAACTATCATTAGTCTATACCCGCGCTTATCAACTCACACATAAGCCACTTTATAGACGTATTGCACAACAAACATTGGATTATGTCTTAAAAGAAATGCAAGATAAAAATGGTGGCTTTTTCTCAGCTACTGATGCAGACTCTGAGGGTGAAGAAGGCACTTTCTTTGTTTGGTCAATAGACGAGATAAAGACTGTTCTGAATAAAGATGAATTTAAACACTTTAATCAGTGGTTTGACTTATCATCACACACTGATTTTGAAGGCAATCATGTTATTCGTTTTAAGGATATTAATGACGTTAATGTAGATGACTATAAACAAATTGATGGGTTACTTGCTAAATTATATAACGTCAGAATTAAAAGAGAGCTGCCACTCACCGACAATAAAGTGTTACTTTCTTGGAATGCACTGATGGTTCCTAGCTTAATTGAAGCAGGAAAGGTTTTTAATGAAGAGAAATACACAACTGCGGGTTTAGCTTTAGCAAGTCGCTTAGAATCATTCAATAAAAACAATCAACTTTATCGGGTATCCATTAACAATAAGCTTGAGACAAACGCGCTATTCGAAGACTACGCTTATTTGGCTAATGCTTATCTGTCCGTATTCGATCAAACAAATGAAAAAAAATGGTTAAACAGAGCGGTCCAATTAGTTAATACCATGAATGAGAAATTTTGGGATAAAGAGCGGTTTGGTTACAACATGACCAACGATAACAAATACTTAAATACTCGCTACAAAGAATCTTATGATGGTGCTATTCCATCTGCTAACGGCATAGCTTACCAAGTATTGGTTAAACTAAATAACCGAACAACCGAGCCATCATTCATTCAACAAGCTGAACAATTATTGAGTGCTTTTTCAGCTGATATTAACCAAGACCCTTATTCTTATAGCTCGTTTATTTTAGGCTTTAACAATGCGACTTTTACTGAGACAGCCAATGTTCAATATGCTTATCAAGGTCGTATTCGTGTGCACACACAAACACTCGATAATGATGAATTACTCGTCAACCTAAGTCTTAATCCACTTTGGCATATCAACTCTAACCAGCCAATACAAGATTCATTAATTGCTACTAAAATAACCAATCTAGATACTCAAAATTGGACGCTTGAAGACTCAACCTATCCACAAGGTGAGCTGGCTAAATTGGGTTTTTCCAAAGACCAAATTTCAATTTATAAAGATCAAGCAAAAATTGGACTCAAACTAAAACAACACTCAAAAACCTACATAACACCAACACTCTTGTTGACTTTACAAGCTTGCAGTGACAAGGTGTGTCTACCGCCCACCACAATAACTTTAAAACCTTAAGTAGTCTTGCCTAAACGTTTTACCCATCCAACAAAATCATGATTAATCAAATATAAACAAGGTAGTAATACCAACGTCATTACCGTACCAAACAATAGGCCGTAACCCAACGAGAGTGCCATCGGTTGCAAGATATAGTCAGTTCCGCCAATACCATAAGCCAGTGGTATCACCCCCGCCAAAGTAGTGAGTGTTGTTAGTACGACGGCGCGTAGGCGGTCTTTCGCCCCTTTAATAACAAACCCATGCGCCGAAGCCGTGGTATCAACAACCTTTGCTTTTAAATAATTCAGATGTGAAACCAGTACTAAGGAGTCATTCACAATCACCCCTACTAATGCCAACGTGCCCAAAATCGCAAAAAAGCTTAGCGTTTCACCATGCAAGAAAAATGCCCAAATCACACCAATAACCGAAAAAGGAATGGCGCTCAGCACCAATAATGGCTGCGTATAAGAATTAAACAACAATACCAACAGCAGAAAAATGCCAAAAATTGCCATCACGAACGCTCGCTTAAAGCTGTCCATCGATTGCATGGTTTCTTTAGCGCCACCTTCTTTAATCACGCGAATATTTGGGAAATTACTGGTTAAATCTAAACGCTCTAAAGCTTCATCCATCACTCTACTTACGGTGGTAATTTCATCATCAACACTACCACTAACCAAAGTAGATCGTTGTCCGTTAAAGTGATTAAAATCTGGTTCGCCTTCAATTTGTCGAATACTGGAGAATTGTGAAATCGGCACTAAATGGCCTTTACGGTTATTCACTTTTAAAGATTGAATGAAAGCTTGTGAATGCAAGCCATCGCCAAAATAGATTCTAAAATTAACATCATTTTGGCCATCGCGCATATCAGTCACATCAATACCCGTAAAAGCAGTTTTTAGATATTGACTAACCACAGAAAAGTCGATTTCCAATCGGGCCATTTTTTCAAAATCAAGCACAACTTCAATACGCGCTTTCCCTGGCTCATCATCGCGATTAATATTATCCAATCCATCGATTGATGACAAAATTTCCTCTAATTGGTCAGCGGCAACTTGACGCTGAACATGATCACTACCCACTAAATTAATCTCTACATCCTCGCCTTGTGGTGGGCCGGGCCGTCTAATGGAGAATTTAAGTTTTTCAGCTGCGGTAATTTCACCTACTCTCGCCTTGAGCTGCTTGAGTAACGCTTTAGAGGTTTGCACCCTCTCGCTCGACGGAGACAGCTCAATCGTGAACCTAGCCACATGAGTAAAATATTTACCCACATTAGAGGTGATTGATTCTAAGTCTTCACCCACAACCTCACTAATCAAGGCTTCTATTTGCTCACTAACCGATTCAGTGTAACCGAGCGAGCTACCTGCAGGCATTTGTAATCTAGCACTAATGGTATCGACGCCAATCGCAGGAAATAAAACAAACTTCATATTGGTCTTAGCAAAATATAACGAAGCCGCCAACATCAATGCGAATACTATTACCACCATATAACGCCACTTAAGCACAGCACTTAAAAAATCTTCGAACCAAACTTCTACTGCGTCAAACCAATGGCTGCTTTTAATCTTCTCATGTGAACTTGCCAAATGCGCTGGCAATGCGATAGATACTTCTAAAAATGACAATAACAATGCAAAAATCACCACAATTGGAATCACATAAATAAATTTACCCATGGTGCCGCCCATCAAAAACATCGATGAAAAGGCTAAAATAGTAGTTAAAATAGTAGTAATCACCGGCATAATCACATGTTTAAAGCCCCGTGTTGCTGACTCGAATCGATCTTCCCCACGCTGTTTATGATGATGAATACTCTCTGCCACAATAATAGAATCGTCCACTACAATGCCTAATACTAGAATCATTGCTGCCAATGAAACCAGATTAATGGTCTCGCCACTTGCACCTAATAATGCCACTGTACCTAGTAAGCTCACCGGCAAACTAACTGCCACCCAAAAAGCAGTTTTAAATGAGAGAAAAGCACCTAATACAATTAGCACCAACAGCAAGCCCATCATGCCATTATTGGTCACAATCTTTAAGCGGTTACGTACATATTTAGACATATCTGAAGAGTAAAAAATTTGGAGTTGATTGTCATACTTACTGTTAAGATCGGTAATTTTTTCTTTAACTAAGTCAACCGTGGTGATGACATCGGCTTGGGCTTGTTTTCGTACACGTAATATAAAGCCTTTTTTGCCATTCACGCGAATGATAGATTTCTCCTCAACATTGCCACTTTCAATCTGAGCAATGTCTTTCAGGCGAACAATAGGCCCCTGGAAAGTTGACTTAATAATCACATCGCCCACTGATTCAGCTTGGTCAAATTTGGCCAACACCACAATGATTTTTTCGTCCCTTTCGCTGTGATTTTGCCCAACGGTATAACGCGCATTGCGTTTAGCAATAGAATCTATAATTTGCGGTAGGGAAAGTTTATGCTGATAAAGTTTGTTTGGATTGATTCTAATTTGTATTTCCCGATCTAAGTAACCATCCTTAACCACTTCGGAAACACCGTCAACCAACTCAAGAGAATCAGCAATATTATCAGTGATTTTTCTTAGCTCAGCATAAGATAAATCTGGGGCGCCAATGCTAATTTTAATAATGCTTTTTCTAGAAGTTTTCTGGTCGCGTACATTAGGCAAGTTAGTCACTTCAGCTGGCAAAGATTTAATACGATTAACCGCATTTCTGATATCTTGCTTGAGTGTGTCAATATCGCTCACATCTTGAGATAAAGTCACTGTAATGCTGGAACGCCCTTCTCTAGACACCGAAACAAACTTCTCAATACCTGAGATATTGCTGAGTTCATCTTCAATGAGGTTGGTGACGTTTTGCTCAACATCTTCGGGTGATGCGCCAGGGTAAGCTGTTGAAATAGACATGACTTCAAAGTCAACTGCTGGGAATTGGTCTCGTTGAATACTGCTAAGCGCCAATAGACCAATCGCGATAACACTCACGGTAAAAACTAAGGCTAGTTTTTTTTGCCTAACAAAGAAATTAAGGATACTGTCCATAATGGATTAGTATACCAACAGTAACCCTGTGTTTTGTTTTCTAGTCGGTCTTTTTGTTACGGGTTCTTTTGCGCTCAGTCTCACCCAATATGCGTTTACGAATACGAGTAGAGTTTGGTGTTACTTCTACCAACTCATCATCATCAATGAATTCTAACGCTTGCTCAAGGTCGAGCTTAATTGCTGGTGTTAATGACACAGCCTCATCGGTACCTGAAGAACGTACATTGGTAAGTTGCTTGCCTTTCATCACGTTAACCACCAAATCTTTATCACGTGCATGAATACCTACTACCATGCCTTCATAAATATCAGTATTGTGCTCTACAAAGAATTTACCACTCTTTTGCAGATTGAAAATTCCATAGGCAACCGCTTTACCTTGATTCATAGAGATTAAAGAGCCATTAGAGCGCTGGCCAATCTGACCTGGCTTTTGCGGCTTATAAGCATCAAAAGTTGAATTCATCAAACCAGTACCCGTAGTTGCTGTTAAGAATTCAGTTCTAAAACCGATTAAACCACGTGCTGGAATATTAAAGTCTAGTTTTACGCGTCCGTTACCATCAGGCACCATGTTAGTAAGCTCGGCCTTACGTTCGCCAAGTTTTTCCATTACTGTGCCTTGATGTTGAGTTTCAACGTCCACACTTAGGTCTTCAAACGGTTCACAAGTCACACCATCAATTTCTTTTAAAATCACTTGTGGTCGGCCCACTGCTAACTCGAAACCTTCACGACGCATGGTTTCAATCAAGATTGATAAATGCAATTCGCCACGACCAGAAACAATAAATTCTGAAGGGTCTTCTGTATTAGCAACACGCAATGCAACGTTATAGATTAGTTCTTTATCTAGGCGATCACGAATATTTCTTGTAGTAATATATTTTCCATCTTGCCCTGCGAATGGAGAATCATTAACACGGAATGCCATTGATACGGTTGGCTCATCAACACTGAGTGGTGGCAATGCTTCAATCGTCTCAGGATCACAAACAGTATCTGAAATAGAGATACCTTCAATGCCAGTAATACAAACAATATTGCCCGCTTCAGAGGCATTAGTATCGATTTTATCAAGCCCTAAAAAACCTTGTAAATTGGCAATTTTAGCTTTACGCTCAGTACCATCTGCACCGACAATAACCACTTGTTGATTCTTTTTAATCGTGCCACGAGTAATACGGCCAATACCAATTGCACCCACAAATGATGAATAATCCAGTGCCGTAATCTGCATCTGTAGTGGCGCTTCAATATCAACCTCGGGCGCTTTAACGTGTTTAACGATAGTCTCAAACATGGGTGTCATATCACCTTCACGCACACCATCTTCTAATGATGCATAGCCATTAATACTAGAGGCGTAAATAACAGGGAAATCTAATTGCTCATCCGTCGCACCGAGTTGATCAAATAAATCAAAAACTTGGTCAATCACCCAATCAGGGCGAGCCGCATCTTTATCGATTTTGTTTATCACTACAATCGGGTTGAGGCCCTGATCAAAAGCTTTTTTAGTCACAAAACGCGTTTGTGGCATTGGTCCTTCTTGTGCATCCACCAGTAAAAGCACTGAGTCTACCATCGATAAAACGCGCTCTACTTCACCGCCAAAATCGGCGTGTCCCGGGGTGTCTACAATATTAATATGGTAGTCATTCCACTTAATCGCTGTATTTTTCGATGAAATGGTAATACCACGCTCTTTTTCCAAATCATTCGAATCCATCATACGATCAGTAGACTCAAAACGATCATCAAAAGTTTGAGATTGTTCCAATAGCTTATCAACCAATGTGGTTTTACCGTGGTCAACGTGCGCAATAATAGCGATATTTCTAAGTTTGGTATTCATACGAATTAAGTGAATGCGAAAAAGGCACTATTATCCCGTAAAATGACTATCAATATTAGAAATTATTGATATAACTATTTATGGGTAAAAAAAGCAGTTCTGGTCGCTGGATGAGTGAACACCTGAGTGATGAATATGTAAAAAAAGCACAAAAAGAAGGCTACCGTTCACGTGCTGTTTACAAACTGACAGAGGTTGTAAACAAAGATAAATTTATTAAGCCGGGTTCTCGCGTGCTTGATTTAGGTGCTGCTCCTGGCGGTTGGAGTCAAGTGGCAATTAAATTAGTAGGGAAATCAGGCCAAGTTATCGCCAGTGATATTCTTGATATTGAACCTATCCCTGGGGTGGATTTTCTCTGTGGTGACTTTACTGAAGACTCAGTTTATGAAGAGCTATTAACATTAACGGGTGGCCATAAAATGGACGTGGTACTCTCAGACATGGCACCAAATATGAGTGGGCAACTCTCAGTTGATATTCCAAAATCGATGTATTTGTGTGAATTGGCACTTGATATGGCCATTAAAACGCTCACACCCAAAGGTACTTTCTTTATTAAAGTATTTCAAGGTGATGGCTTTGACGCTTTTGTAAAATCTTGTAGGGCAGCATTTGTTAAGGTCACCATTCGCAAACCAAAAGCATCTAGAGCACGCTCTAAAGAAGTATATCTTTTAGCAAATACGCTAAAATAACGTCCTATGCAAAATTTTGAAGATATTCAAAACCTAGTCCAAGACGACATTGCTAAGACAGATCAAGTATTGATTGATCATCTTAGTTCTGATGTGGCGCTGATTAACCAAATGAGTGGTTATATTATCAACGCCGGTGGTAAGCGATTACGCCCATTACTTTTGCTACTGTGTGCACGCGCCACTGGCTACCAAGGCGACCACCACCATTTGATGGCTGTGGTAATTGAGTTGATTCATACAGCGACACTATTACACGACGATATCGTTGACGAATCTAACACGCGTCGAGGCAAAGAAACTGCCAACGAAGTTTGGGGTAATGCAGCCAGTGTTTTAGTGGGTGATTTTCTTTATTCCCGTGCCTTTGAGATGATGGTTAAACCTGGCTCAATGCGTATTATGACGCTCCTTTCTAAAGCTACCAATGAAATTGCCCAAGGTGAAGTCATGCAACTGCTTAATTGCCAAAACTCTGCACTCACCGAGAAAGAGTACTATCGAGTCATTGAGCGAAAAACGGCTGTGTTATTCCAAGCAGCAACACAAATTGGTGCTATTTTATCTGCTGCCGACGAGGCACAAGAATTAGCACTTCGAGATTATGGCCTGCATCTGGGCAACGCCTTTCAAATTATCGATGATGTGCTTGATTATGAATCTGACTCTGAGACCATGGGTAAAGAAGTGGGTGATGACCTTGCGGAAGGAAAAACCACACTACCCATTATTTATGCCCTTGAAAACACCTCGGGTAAAGAACGTGAACTACTGGTTAATGCCATTGAGAATGCAGATAACTCCGATATTGAGCACGTTGTTCATATTCTTCAAACAGTCAAAGCCTTTGATTACACACGATCAAAAGCACAAGAATCAGCCGATTTGGCCAAACAATCCTTATCCAACCTCCAAGATTCGGATTACAAAGAAGCGCTTATCTTATTGTGCGACTTATCTTTACAGCGTAAATCTTAGGATCATCCTTAATGCTAACCACTGAGTTAAAGACTCAAATTCGTCAGTCGCTCGAAGCCGCTAAAAAAGGCATGCCTGATTTCAAAATCAGACAAGCGCAAAATAAAATGATTGCTGAAATCTCTAAAACCTTAGCGGGCGAATATCCTAACGGCAACCCTATTCTGTGTGTTGAGGCGCCAACGGGTACTGGAAAAACCATGGCTTATTTACTCAGCGCCATCCCTATTGCTAAAGCGCAAAAAAAGAAACTGATTGTTTCCAGTGCGAATGTCGCCCTACAAGAACAACTGCTCAACAAAGACATTCCTGAGGTGCAAAAATACTGCTCGGTTGATTTTGAATACGCACTGGTCAAAGGTCGATCTCGCTATGTTTGTGTACGCAATTTAATCAACTTAGTTGAGGATAAAGCCAGTGAAAACGAACTATTTGATAACGCTGCGTTATGGGATGCACCACCGGGTAAATACCAATTAGATCAACTGGGTGAAATGCTTGAGGATTATTCAGCCAAAAAATGGAATGGTGAAATAGACGATTTAGAACAAAATCCAGATGGCTCTTTATGGTCAAAAATCGCTTGTAATCGTTTTACTTGTACAGCCAAAAATTGTGAATTTTATAATGACTGTGCTTTTTTTAAAGCCAGAAAAAAAATCACCAAAGCCGATGTGATTATCGCTAATCATGATTTAATTTTGGCAGATTTAAGTACCGGCAATACCGTGTTACCTGATGTCGATGAATCCATCTATATCTTTGATGAAGCGCATCATCTTAACCACAAGGCTTTGTCTCATTTTTCACTCAGTACTGGTACCGAATTTATTAAAACCAGCCTACGCCAAACCCAAGGCGTGAGTGAACAAGTTTGTAAACTTACACAATCTGACGCACCTGATAATAACATTAAAGCAGTGGATGATTATTTATCCGATTTAACTGAGTTACTTAAAGACCTAACCTTTGATGAAGAAATTCATTTGTTTGACCAAGGGGTTGTGGAGGTACCAATTCAAGCGATTTGTCAAAACTTAATCACTAGTATTGGCAGTACGCACACCCAATTTGAACACTTAAAAGAATCGTGGTCAGATTATCTAAAAATTAAAATGGTGGAAAAAACCATTGCCGACCCACTTAACAATGTTTTAGGTGAGTGCGAACAACACCTGTCTTCTATCTTGTTGTTACTTTCCTCATTTTTACAAGCAGATGAAACCGGACAAGCGCCGCATTCTCGCTGGATCGAAAAAACCACTGCAGCCAATAAGAAAACCAACTATATCTTAAATAGTGCACAAATCGACATTTCAAACAACTTAGACCAACTCATTTGGTCAAAAGTAGCTGGTGCTATATTAACTTCAGCCACCTTGTCATCCTTAGGTAGTTTCGCGAGACTTAACCAACAATTAGGCTTAGTAAAAGCGGACAATCAATATTTACGCCTACCCTCACCTTTTAGTTTTGATAAGGTTGATTTTATTGTGGCTAATTTTAAAAACAACCCAACTCAAGTATATGAGCACACGCAAGAAGTAGCCGCGCAACTTTTAAAGCGTATCGATAACAACAAAGGTTCATTGGTGCTATTCGCCTCTAACAAACAAATGCAAATGGTGGCTGATTTGGTTGAGCAAAAACTCGGTTGTGATTTATTTGTTCAAGGTGAATTTTCTAAAAAACGCATTTTAGAAAAACACAAAAACTTACGCAAACAAAATCAAGGTAGTGTGATTTTTGGACTCGATAGTTTTGCTGAAGGTGTCGACCTCAAAGGTGATAATCTTACCCATGTGGTGATTGTAAAGCTACGCTTTAGCGTGCCTAACTCACCAATTGAAAAAACCACGCAAGATTACTTACAATCCCAAAATCGTAATCCTTTTATGGAAATCTCTCTACCTGATGCATCGCTACGACTCATCCAAGCCTGTGGCCGACTGATTCGTACCGAAACTGATACAGGGAAAATTACGATATTTGATAATCGCTTAACGACTAAGTTCTACGGCAAACAATTGTTGAATGCACTGCCAGGTTATAACATTGTTGTTGAATAATTTAAAAACGCCAAAAAGCTTTGTGTAACAACGCCATCAGCGTTAATATTTCTAAACGACCGAGCAACATTGAGAAGCTTAAAATCCACTTAGCCGTATCACTCACACCACCATAATTAGCCGCTACTTCGCCTAATCCTGGACCAAGGTTGTTGATGCTAGCAGCGGTTGCCGAAAACGCACTCACTTGATCAAGGCCGGTAAACATCAAAGCAATTAGAATCATAATAAAAGCAATCACATACAACGAGAAGAATCCCCAAACGGATACCAATGTATCTTCAGTCACACTGCGATGATTAAGCTTAATGTTAATTTGTGCATTCGGATGAATGAATTTTTTGATCTCTTTCATGGCTAACTTAAACATCAGTAATACTCGCACCACTTTAATACCACCACCCGTTGAGCCCGCACAAGCGCCAATAAAGCTGGCAAAAATTAATAAAATTGGCAAGATAAAAGGCCATTGAGAATAGTCGGTAGAGGCAAAGCCTGTGGTGGTAGCAATCGAAACGGTCTGAAATAATGCCTGTCGTGCCGATTCACTTATACTCAAATAATAACCACTGTCAAATAAATAAGTACCGACAATAATGGCGGTAAAAAACAAGATAAACAAATACGTTTTAAACTCTGAATCTTGAAAATAAGTAAAGACATTTTTCTTTTGCCAAACAAAGAAATGCAAAGAAAAATTAATACCGGCTAGCAGCATAAATACAATCGCAACACTTTCAATAGCACTTGAATTAAAGTAGCCGATGGAGGTGTCATGGGTAGAAAAACCACCAATAGCTACCGTTGAGTAACTATGAGCAATGGCATCAAAAGCATCCATACCAGCCAAGTAATAACCCAACGCACAAACAATGGTAAAACTAATATAAATCTTCCATAAGGCTTTGGCAGTGTGTGTGAGTTTTGGGGTTAATCTTTCTTTAGAAATACCGCTAGATTCTGCGTGGTAAAGCTCCATACCGCCGACACCCAACATCGGTAATATCGCAACTGCTAAAACAATAATACCCATACCACCTAACCATTGTAGTTGTTGTCGGTAGTACAAAATCGCCTTAGGCAGATCATCCAATCCAGCCAATACAGTAGCACCTGTGGTTGTTAAGCCTGACATTGATTCAAAAAACGCATCACTGAATGACATTCTGAGTGATTCTGACAATAAAAATGGAATGGTTGCAAACAACGAAAGGACAAACCAAAAACTAACCACAACCAAAATCCCCTCTCGGATTCTAAAGTCTTTTTTGGTATTTCTAAAGGGTGCCCACAAAATAAAGCCACTGAGTAGTGTTAGTGAAAATGCAGTTATGAAAGATTGCGCCTCGTTCTGCTGGTAGATAAAATCAACCAACAATGGCGGGAGTTGTGTCAAACTAAAGACCATTAGCAACAAGCCAATGGTTTTAAAAACGATACTAAATTGCATAATTATCCATTACCACCACCAAATAATGCCTCAACTTCGTGAATCTTACTCACATCGCTGAGCACGATGAGTACGTGATCATTTTCTTCAATCACCAACTTACGTGAACCCATAATCACTTCATTATTTCTGACTATTGAGCCCACAACCACCCCATCTGGAAAATTAATTTCTTCAATGGTTTTTCCAACAACCTTAGAGTGCGCCTGATCACCATGAACAATAATCTCAATGGCTTCAGACTTGCCTTGACGCAAGGAATGAACCATCATCGTATCGCCCTTACGAATATGCGCCAAAATACCACTGGTGGTGATTTGGTCAGGTGAAATCACCATATCAACATCTTCACTTTGTTTGGCCAAATCTTCATACACATTACGCTTAACTAAAGCAACGGTTTTGTGTGCTCCGAGACGTTTAGCCAAAATAGAGACAATCACATTAATTTCATCAGAATCGGTGAGTGCTAAGAATAAATCGGTATTTTCAATACCTTCTTCCAGTAATAACTCCTCATCAGAAGCATTGCCATGCAAAACCAAAGTGTCATCAAGCTGCTCTGCAATTTCAATAACGCGCTCTTTATCCAGCTCAATAATACGAACACGGTGATTTTTTTCCAAATGTTTGGCCAAATTAAGGCCAATATGGCCACCGCCAGCAATAATAATATTTCTATAGGCTTTATCAAGTCGTCTAAACTCTTTTAAAACCTTGGATACACTGGATTTTTTAGTAACAAAATACACACGATCACCATCTTTAATCACGGTGTCGCCATATGCTGGAATTGCCTTACCATTACGATACAAGCTAACAATACGCATGTGTATTTTTGGCAAATGTTCGTGTAATTCTTTAATTGGATGGCCGACAATTGGCGTGCCTGCATAAGCCCGGGTTTCTACTAGCTGCACCAAACCATTTTCAAATTCAAATACTTGCTCCGCACCAGGCTCTTCCACCACACGTTTAATATAGTCAGTCACCAAACCTTCAGGGGTAATAATAAAATCAATCGGAATAGCGCTATCTGAAAACAACTCCTTACGATGTAGGTATTCAGCAGTACGGACGCGTGCTACTTTTTTATCTACTTGGTACAAAGTATGTGCCATCTGACAAGCTAACATATTACCTTCGTCAGACTTGGTTACAGCAATCACCATATCCATTTCTTTAATACCGGCTTCTTCTAAAATATTAGGATAAGAAGCGTGCCCACAAACCGTTTTAATATCTAGATGACGCTGCAAAGAAGATAGGTTGGCTTCATCTTTATCAATGATAGTAATGTCATTTTCATCATCAGAGCCTAAATATTTAGCCAATGATGAGCCAACCTGCCCTGCACCCAAGATCAAGATTTTCATTTCTTATCAATCCCCAAATCTTTTAATTTACGATACAGTGTGGTACGCTCTAAACCTGCCAACTCTGCAACTTTAGCAATGTTATTGTTGTTTTCTTCTAAATGATGTTTGAAGTATTGAGACTCAAAGATATTTCTAGCTGCTTTTAAAGGCAGGTCAAAATCAATGCCACTAATTTGCTGTTCTTGAATGCTTGCTTGCTCAGATAAAAGCTTTCGCACCAACGGTAAAATATCATGCAAAGGTTTTTTCAAAAAATCAACCGCACCCATGCGGATGGCTTTTACTACGTCTTGATGCTCAGCATGGCCAGACATCATCACCACTGGCATAGAAAAGCCTTCACTCATCCACTCTTCTAGCAGGGCCATGCCGTCTTGACCTGGCATCCAAACATCCATCATCACCAAATCAAAAGTTTGATCTTTAACAATGGTCTTGGCCTCGGCAGCATCCTGCGCTAAAACCACATTGTAGTTCACATCTTCTAATGTGTCTTTCATCGTTTCAGAATTGATACTCTCGTCATCAATAATAAGAATATTACCAATTATCATACATTCTCCTTTGTGTATTCAAATTCAATCGTGACAATAGCGCCATTTGGCTCTACATTACCAGCAAAAATCCGACCATCGTGTTGTTCAATGATATTTTGCACAATTGCCATACCTAATCCACTGCCTTTGACTTTAGTAGTGACATACGGCTCAAACACACGCTCAATTACCGCCTCATCAAACCCATCGCCATTGTCTGCCATACTTAAGCGCACAATACCTTCAGAGGGTAAATATTGAGTGGTGACACTCACGATTAAATCACGACTGTCTTCAACCGATTCAGCCGAATTCTTCACCAGATTAATCAATACTCTGGAAATACCATTGGCATCTAAGAGTAGCTCTGGTACATCGCTTGCAAGATCAAACTCAATACTGATATTGCTTTGTGCATCATAAAGCGCAATAGATTGATTGATTAGCGCATTCAGGTCAGTCGGCTTACGCTCGATTTGCGGTGTATTGGCATAATCTGCAAATGCACTAACCATGGCATCCATTGACATCACCTGATCAATAATCACGTTAGTGGTTTTATCAATAATTTCTAAATCCTTACCCTTAAGTGTATCTAAAAACTTGTTTCTAAGACGTTGAGCCGATAATAAAATTGGCGTCAGCGGGTTTTTAATTTCATGTGCCATACGTACAGCCACTTCGCCCCAAGCCGCTTTTTTCTGCGCTCTATTCAGCTTTGAGATGTCTTTAACAATAATCACATAGCCCAGCGCTTTGCCACTCGTATCTAACGATGCACCTTGACAAGACAGTAAAACATGTCGGTCTGGCAAGGTCAGCTCAATCTCTTCACTCCACTCGCCTGACTCTTGTTCAAATTGTGCTTGTGCCATTGAAAATAGCGGCTCAAGATAGGCATTTTTATCTGAAATTTTTCGACACAAACCACCCACAAATTGTTGCTCATTATCAACAGCCAATATCTTGCCAATTACTGGATTGATCAGCTGAATATTTCTGTCTTTATCAAGACCAATCACACCAAAAGAGTATTTTAAAATAGTCTCTAAATACAGGTTATGCGTATCCAAGCCTTGTCGAGAGGCTTTAATTTGCTTGGCCATTTCATTAAATTGACCAATCAGTTCGCGCATGTCTTCACTCTGTTCTTGATTGTGCACCAAAACGTCGTAATTACCTTTGGCAATCTCTTTTGAGGCGACAGATAAATTGTGCATTGGGCGCATGAGTTGATCAATCATTCTAAACACAATCAACAAGACACTAAGAATGGTTAATAAAACCGTTGAAGAGAAATCTAACAAAAAGCTTTTTTGTGTAAGTGAGGTATTAACATTAAATTTAATTGCATTGGCAAAGTTGTAAAAACCTTTAACTTGCCCCAAAAAACTTAATAAATTAGGGTCAGTTGCATAAACTGCAACAATGTTCATGTATTCTTTAGTCGGTCTTCTAGTTAAATACCTTGTTGACATTTGAACCTGGAACAAATTGGTTTTCTCATCTTCAAATAAAACAAAAGGTTGTATGTCTGCCAATGGCTGATTGTCCTCAACAATACAAACCTGGTTTTTTTTACTTTTTGCAATTATCTCGTCTTCTTCATCAGTCAACTCAATATAACAAGCCCACCGATCATCAACCAAACCTTGGACAAAAATTTGCATAATATTGATGTAATCCTCTTTGTCTTTTTGAAAATTTGAATAATTTTCAATTTGTTTCAGTAGGATTGAAGTGTGGTCAGTATAACGATCGTTTCTTACGATTTGTACATTTTCATAGAGTGCGTCTACCTGATCAAGAAAGACTTTATTAAAGTTGTTATAGGTATGTTTGGAGCGCTCAACATTGTCTTGAATAGTTTGGAACGAAAACAGGTAAAAAGACAAAACTGGTGCAATCACCAAAAGCGGGATAATCTTAACAAAAGACCAAGTGAATTGCGTGCCAACCACGCCATTTTTATTATCTTTCTTAAGTTTCGAAACGGCGCAAACGATATAATAAATAGCCACACAGCTCATCAGCACATTGTAAGAAGCCAGTAACCACCACCAATCTCCAATCAAAACAGGGTTTAATCCCAAAAAGGACAGCCCGCCCAATGAAATTAAAAATACAGCCGACCAAAACCATTTGTTTGGTGTTTTTTTGATCGAAAAATCTTGATTAAAAACCATGTTTTATCTATTGTTGTCCATATTTTCTGGACTGATTATCTCATAAAAAAACACGCATCAGGTTTAATTGTTGCTAAAATACAACAATGATACAAACACAAGCACAACTACGCGATTTTCTTCAGACTATTCAGGGTGAGACCGAGCTTGCAATTGATACAGAATTCAAACGTGTCAGCACTTATTATCCGGTTTTGTGCTTGGTACAAATCGCCACCAAAAGTGCGACCGACTGTATTGATGTTTTAGCCCTTGACGATCTTGAACCTTTGTTTGACAAGCTCTACCAAAACGATTGTGTTTGGATCGTGCATTCTGCTCGCCAAGATATTGAGGCCATGCATTGCCTTTCAAGGCGATTACCTCAGCAATTATTCGATACGCAAATTGCCGCTAGTTTACTCAATCACCCAATACAAGTTTCTTATCAAGCACTAACTGAGAGTTTGCAAAATGTCTATTTAGAAAAAGCCTACACACGCCTTGATTGGACCACACGTCCATTACCCGAAGCCGCGATTGAATACGCGCTAGACGATGTGCGCTACTTGATAAAAAATTATCACCAATTAAAGGCGCAATTACAAGCTGAAAATAAACTCGATTGGATTGTAGAAGAGGCTCAAGATTTACTTAATATCGATTTGTATCTTCCGCCGATTGATCAAGCTTGGCAACGAGTCAAAGGCTTATCAAGAATTAATAAAAATGCACACGTATTAGCGGCGCAATTAGCGGCATGGCGAGAACATCGGGCACAAGCTAACAACAAACCTCGAAAATGGATACTGGCAGATGATGCATTAATCGCACATGCTCTGGGTAAAGAAAAACTTTCAAACAAAGCACAAAAGAGTTTTGATGATTTTTTGACTCAGCACACTGACATTCAAAACATTAAAATTAGTATCAATAAAAACAAACCGCCAACAAAAACTGAAAAATCTCAAAAAGTCGTTTTACAAAAACTCATCCAAGAAAAAGCAAATCAGTATAATTTGGCCATAGAAGTAATGGCCAGTAGCAAATCATTACTTAAATATATTCGCGGCGATCGATCGGTTATGTTTTGTCAAGGTTGGCGTTATCATTTATTACAAGAGGAATTAGAAAATGCAAAATAGTTTAAAACCAGTATCAGCAGGCAACCTACCTGACGAAGTTAACGTTATTATTGAAATTCCAGCGCACTCGTCTCCCGTTAAATACGAAATCGACAAAGAAACTGGCGCCATGTTTGTGGATCGTTTTATTTCCACGCCGATGTTTTATCCATGTAATTACGGCTTTGTACCTGAAACATTAGCAGATGATGGTGATCCAGCAGATGTCTTAGTGATCACGCCTTATCCTTTAATTCATGATTCAGTGATCACAGCACGCCCTATTGGTGTGCTATTAATGACCGATGAAGCTGGTAAAGATTCAAAAATCTTAGCCGTTCCTACTGACAAATTATGTAAGTCATATCACGATATTCAATGTATTGATGATGTAGGTGCAACCCTGAAAGACCAAATTGAGCACTTCTTCCGCTACTACAAAGATTTAGATGACGGCAAGTGGGTCAAGATTGATGGTTGGGGCGATGCTGAACAAGCCAAAAAAGAGCTACAAGAATCATTCGACGCTTATAAAAAATAGCCTTTGGCCAACAGCAACACTTTTCAAATTATTGGCGGTGAATATCGGGGCAGGAAATTTGGCTTTCCCGATGCTGACGGCTTAAGGCCCACACCAAGTAAAGTTCGCGAAACGCTGTTCAACTGGATTCAATTTGAATCTTTTGATAAAACTTTTTTAGATTTATTTGCTGGCAGTGGCGCACTAAGTTTTGAAGCTTTATCTCGCGGCGCTAAACAAGTCACTAGTATCGAGAGAAATTTAAACGCCTTCCAAAGTTTAGAAAAAAATCGGAAATTATTAAAATCAACCAAAATCAGCTTTTTTAACCAAGATGCCTTTATTTTTTTAAAGCAAAAAAATACCAAAACCTTTGATTTTGTCTTGCTAGACCCACCATTTAACAAAAACCTTGTTTTAAAAGCACTAAAAGCACTAAAAGATGGTGATTTTGTAACAACCAAGAGCAAAATCTATATAGAATCTGAATTTGAAATAACACAGCGTTACTTAAAAGAAGAAATTTCGGAAAAAATCGAAATCATTAAACAAAAACAATCTGGCGCGGTTAATTACTGTTTAATAAAAATATTATGAAAAAAATTGCAATTTATCCTGGTTCTTTTGACCCCATTACTAACGGCCATATTGATTTGGTGCATCGAGCCAGCAAACTGTTTGATCAAGTGATTGTTGGTATTACACAAAACAGCAAAAAATCTTCGTTTCTTAATATTGACGAACGTATTCAAATCACTAGCGACGCACTCAAAAATATTAACAATGTTAAAGTACTGAGCTTCGATACTTTGTTAGTTGATTTTGCAAATGCACAAAATGCACAAGTCATCCTGCGCGGACTTAGGGCGGTGAGTGACTTTGAGTACGAGTTCCAACTCTCGGGGATGAATAAACATCTTAACCCCAATATTGAAACCTTGTTTATGACTCCTGCCGAACAATACGCCAATATCTCCTCCTCATTGGTACGCGAAATCTTGACACTTGGTGGTGATATCAGTGCCTTTGTACCTAAATCAGTAGAGAATCATCTAAAAACTAAGCTATAAATATTTTTACCTTAATTCCTTGAAAAATATTTGACCACCCCTATATAGGAGGTATATCAAACACAAGGAGTTAAAAAAAATGTCAAAGATTATTGGTATTGACTTAGGTACAACAAATTCATGCGTTGCTATTATGGATGGTGGCAGCGTTAAAATTATTGAAAATTCAGAGGGTGATCGCACTACCCCATCAATTATTGCCTACCCTAAAGACAGCGAAGAAGTCTTAGTAGGCCAACCAGCAAAACGCCAAGCCGTCACTAACCCTGAAAACACACTATATGCAATCAAACGTTTAATCGGTCGTCGTTTTGATGAGGACGCCGTACAAAAAGATATCAATCTTGTGCCTTACAAAATTGTCAAAGCTGACAATGGTGATGCTTGGGTAGAGGTTAAAGGTAAAAAAATGGCCGCTCCAGAAATCTCAGCAAGAGTAATCGAAAAGATGAAAAAAACCGCTGAAGAGTATTTAGGTGAAACCGTTACTGAAGCGGTTATTACAGTTCCAGCTTACTTTAATGATTCACAACGCCAAGCCACTAAAGATGCTGGCAAGATTGCAGGCTTAAATGTTAAGCGCATCATTAACGAGCCAACAGCAGCAGCATTGGCTTATGGTATGGACAAATTGACTGGTGATAAAACCGTTGCTGTCTACGACTTAGGTGGTGGTACATTCGACGTATCAATCATTGAAATGGAAGACATTGATGGTGAAAAACACTTTGAAGTGCTATCAACCAATGGTGATACTTTCTTAGGTGGTGAAGATTTTGACCAACGCATTATCAGCTATTTGGTTGAAGAATTTAAAAAAGACCAAGGGGTTGATTTAACCAATGATCCAATGGCACTACAACGCCTTAAAGAAGCAGCTGAAAAAGCTAAGATTGAATTATCGTCATCAGAGCAAACTGAGGTAAATTTACCTTATGTGACTGCTGACGCCTCTGGTCCTAAGCACCTTAACATCAAGCTCACACGTGCCAAACTAGAATCACTGGTTGATGATTTATTAAAACGCACCATTGAGCCTTGCAAGACTGCACTCAAAGACGCGAAACTTTCAAGTGGCGATATCGATGAAGTCATCCTTGTTGGTGGTCAAACTCGTATGCCTAAAGTTGGTCAAATGGTACAAGATTTCTTTGGTAAAGAACCGAAGCGTGACGTTAACCCTGATGAAGCTGTTGCTATGGGTGCAGCCATTCAAGCAGGTGTGCTGGGTGGTGAAGTTAAAGATGTGTTGTTACTTGATGTAACGCCATTGTCTTTAGGTATTGAAACCATGGGCGGTGTAATGACCAAACTGATTGAAAAGAACACAACCATCCCTACCAATGCATCGCAAATTTTCTCTACTGCCTCTGATAATCAAGCTGCGGTAACTGTGCATGTATTACAAGGTGAGCGTGAAGTGGCTAATGCAAACAAATCGCTTGGTCAATTCAATCTAGAAGGTATTGATGCTGCACCAAAAGGTCAGCCTCAAATTGAAGTCACCTTAGATATTGATTCAGATGGTATTTTAAACGTGTCTGCCAAAGATAAAAATACGGGTAAAGAGCAATCAATCACCATTAAAGCGTCATCAGGTTTAAGCGATGAAGAAGTAGAAAAAATGATCAAGGATGCTGAAGCACATGCAGAAGATGACAAAAAATTCCAAGAATTAGTCACCACACGCAACATGGCAGATTCACTCATACACTCAACCAAGCAAACGTTAGAAGAGCTAAAAGATGAAGTGTCTGAGGATGAAAAATCAGCTATTGAGACAGCAATTAGTGAACTTGAAGCCTCGATGAAAGGCGAAGACAAAGAAGCAATTGACGCTAAAGTACAAGCCTTAAGTGAAAAAGCACAACCATTGGCCGAGAAAGCACAGGCTAAGGCTGGCGCAGCGGAAGGTGATGCTGAATCAGGCGATGCTGGTGATGATGTCGTTGATGCGGACTTTGAAGAAGTAAAAGACGATAAGTAATTTATTGGTCAATCATTAACAACCAACCTTCTTCAAATCTCACGATCTGGAGGAGGTTTTTTAATATAAGGCAAGCATGTCACAAAGAGATTACTACGAAGTATTAGGCGTTGATAAGGGCTCAGACGTTAAGCAAATTAAAAAGGCTTATAAGCGTTTAGCGATGAAACACCACCCTGATCGTAACGCAGATAACAAAGAAGCGGCTGAAACGAAATTCAAAGAAATTCAAAAAGCTTATGCTATTTTGTCAGATGAGCAAAAACGCCAGGCTTACGATCAGTTTGGCCATGCAGGGGTTGATGGTAGCGCTGGTGCTGGCGGATTTGGCGGTGGTGGTTTTGGTGGTGGTGGCTTTGGTGATATTTTTGGTGATATTTTTGGTGGCGGTGGCGCAGCCCAAGCCGACAACCGTGGATCAGATCTGCGTTATGATCTAGAAATTGATTTAAAAGAAGCAGCCGAAGGGTCAACGGTTAAAATTCGCATCCCTAAAAATGAGGCTTGTGATACTTGTTCAGGCACAGGTGCTAAGCCAGGTACATCGGTCAACACTTGTGGTACTTGTGGTGGCCATGGTCAAGTGCAAATGCAACAAGGCTTCTTTGCAGTACAACGTCCTTGTCATGATTGTTCCGGCACTGGTCAAAAAATTAAATCCCCTTGTGGTACTTGCCGCGGACAAGGCGTAGTACGCAAACAAAAAACTTTATCAGTTAAGATTCCTGCGGGCGTTGATACCGGCAACCGTATTCGCTTAAGTGGCGAAGGTGAGGCAGGCTTACGCGGTGGACCAAGCGGTGATTTATATGTACAAGTGCATGTTAAAAAACACAATATTTTCCAACGAGAAGGTAATGATCTTTACTGTGAAGTGCCAATTGACTTCGCTACAGCAACACTCGGTGGCTCTATCGAAGTACCGACACTCAGTAGTAAACTAAAAATCAAAGTACCGGCTGGCACGCAAACAGGCAAGTTATTCCGATTACGTGGTAAAGGCATCACCGCCATTAGGGGTGGTAATATTGGCGACCTGCTCTGCCAAGTGAAAATCGAAACTCCGGTTAACTTAAGTAAAAAACAACAACAATTACTTAAAGAATTTTCTGAGTCTTGTGGCAAGAAACAACACCCCGAGTCCGACTCCTTCTTTGGTAAAATGAAATCATTTTTTGAATAATTAAAGAGGCTAACTAGTGAAAATACAACAAATTAAAGCAAGAGAAGTTCTTGACTCACGCGGTAATCCAACCGTTGAAGCTGATGTTATTTTAGACAATGGCGTCATGGGTAGTGCCATGGTGCCATCTGGCGCTTCAACCGGTCAACGCGAAGCACTCGAATTACGCGATGGTGATAAATCCCGCTATTTAGGCAAAGGCGTCTTAAAAGCCGTTGAATTTATTAACACTGAAATCAATCAAGCCTTAGCAGGTTTTGATATTGGCAACCTATCTGTTATTGACCAAGCAATGATCGATCTTGATGGTACTGACACTAAATCAAGACTCGGTGCTAACGCAATATTGGCTGTGTCTCTTGCCTCGGCACATGCCAATGCCAATGCGAATAACCAGCCCTTATACAGCTCACTAGAGGTTGAGGGTGATTTTCAGCTACCAGTACCAATGATGAATATCATCAACGGTGGTGAGCACGCTAACAACAGTGTTGATATTCAAGAATTTATGATTATTCCAGCTGGTGCGCCCAGCTTTAAAGAAGCATTACGTTATGGTGCGGAAGTTTTTCACCATTTAAAATCGGTATTGGAAGCACAAGGCATGAATACAGCCGTAGGTGATGAAGGAGGCTTTGCACCAGATTTAGCCTCAAATGAAGATGCGATTAAAGTGATTTTAGAAGCCATTAAGAATGCAGGCTATGAGGCTGGTAAAGATATCTTTATTGGTATTGATGCGGCCAGCTCTGAATTTTATGCAGATGGTACGTATAACTTAGCAAGCGAGAATAGATCGCTCAGCTCTGAAGAATTTGTCGATTATTTGGCTGATTGGGTAGAAAATTATCCGATCATCTCTATTGAAGATGGCATGGATGAGAATGACTGGGATGGTTGGGACTTACTCACCAAAAAAGTGGGTGATAAGGTTCAACTGGTTGGTGATGATTTATTTGTGACCAATAGTAAAATTCTTAAACAAGGCATTGATAATAATATTGCCAACTCAATCTTGATTAAAGTAAATCAAATCGGCACACTAACTGAAACATTTTCCGCTATGAAAATGGCTGTAGAAGCAGGTTACACTTGTGTGATGTCACATCGCTCTGGTGAAACTGAAGACACGACCATTGCTGATTTAGCCGTAGCAACGGGCTGTGGTCAGATAAAAACAGGCTCTTTGTCTCGTTCTGATCGATTGGCAAAATACAATCGTTTACTACGCATTGAAGAGGAATTAGGCGCTAAAGCGATTTATCCAGGACTTGATGCTTTCAATCATTTGAATTAAACTAATCAGTAATTAATTCAACACTTACAATTTATTGGAAACACTATCGACTTTTTGGCTAAGTATCACCCTTTTAGGGTTAATCCTAGCTTCTGCTTTTTTTTCTAGCAGCGAAACCTCTATGATGGCGATCAATCGTTATCGTCTAAAAGCGCTGAGTAATCAAAACAATACGCAAGCTAAACGCACCGAAAGACTACTGGGTGATCTTGATCATCTGATTGGCACTATTTTATTGGGCAACAATTTTGTTAATATCTTTGCCTCATCCATTGCCACCATATTAGCTATCAAACTTTGGGGTGAAGGCTCAATCGTGTATGCATCGGTAATATTAACTTTTGTGATTTTAATTTTTGCAGAAACCACGCCTAAAACCTTTGCGGCCAAAAATCCAGAAAAAATAGCCCTACCCGCCTCAATCATCATCAGTGGTTTAATTACCCTTTTTAAACCTTTCGTTTGGTTAATTGCAAAGCTCTCGAGTTTGATCCTAAGGCTACTCGGTGTCAAAAACATAGTTCAGGTCAATAGTGTGAGCTCAGAAGAACTTAAAATGGTGGTCAACGATGCCAAGCCAATTATTGCCTCTAATTATCAAAAAATGCTGCTCAATATTATTGACTTGGAAAAGGTAAAAGTAGAGGATATTATGATTCCTCGCCACGAACTCATTAGTGTTGATATTAATAATCATGATGACATTTTGTCACAATTAGAGCGTATCCAACACACACGATTATTAACCTTTGATGGCTCGCCTGACAATATTACTGGTGTACTGCATATGCGTGATGTGGTTAACTTATACGCCAAAGGTGAGTTCAGCATAGAGGCAACATTACAATTGGTTCGTAAGCCTTATTTTGTACCAGAAGGTACTTCTTTGGCGCACCAATTGGCGCACTTCCAAACACAAAAAAGGCGTCTTGGTCTAGTGGTTGATGAGTATGGAGAAGTGAGAGGTTTGGTGGTTTTAGAAGATATTTTAGAAGAGATTGTGGGTCAATTTACTTCCAATCAAAATGAAACCATTGACGAGGTGATTCAACAAAAAGATGGGAGTTATTTAATCGACCCTAGGATTAGCATTCGCGAGCTCAACACTTTATTAAAAATCAACTTGTCGGTTGCTAAGGCGAAAACACTCAACGGACTTATTTTAGAAACCTTGCAAAGCATCCCTAAGCGAGACATTAGTTTAAAAGTAGATAATATATTAATTGAAATTATGCAAATTTCAGACCAAACTATTAAATTGGTCAAGTTAACAAAATTAGATTAAAGCTTGCCCCATTTGAACCACTTCTAATTCGCTCAAATTAAACGGGTTGTCTTGATTAGGCGATAGCATAATAATGGTTGAACCCATATTAAATCGACCCATTTCTTCACCTTTCTTTAAAGTAATATTTTGATCTTGGTAGTCAAAGTGTTGTACTTGTTTTTTGTACGGCGGATTGATCTGACCATGCCATACGGTTTGCATAGAGCCCACAAAAATAGCACCCACCAAGACAAAGGCGCAAAGGCCAAATTCTGTTTCAAAATAACACACCACGCGCTCATTGCGAGCAAACAGATTGTCAACCTTTTGTGCCGTTTGTTGATTGACTGAGAATAAATCACCTGGGATATAATCCATTGAAATCAACTTTCCATCATAAGGCATATGAATACGATGATAATCTTTAGGCGACAGGTAAATCGTAGTGAAAAAACCATCGGAAAATTCAGCTGATCTTGGATCATTTCCCAGTAATTGTTCAACACTATAATCACGGCCTTTTGCTTGCAAAATTTGCGTATTGTTGATTGCCCCTACTTGAGAAACAGCGCCGTCTACCGGGCAAATGATAGCACTGTCAGCAATGGGTCTAGCATTGAGTTTGAGCGAGCGGGTAAAAAAATCATTAAAGTGCGTATAGTTTTCTACCTGCTCACGATTTGCTTCAGACAAATCAACTTGGTAGGCCTTAACAAACCAATGGGTAAAGGTATTTTTTAGCCAAGTATTTTCAATACGAGCAAAGCGGAACATGAGTTTCGACAACAAATGTTGTGGTAATAAGTATTGCAGCCAAACCATTAACTAACCCTGCCTTGAATGAAAGACAAAGCCTCTTCAAACCTAACTTCAATTTTATCTGCGTTATTTCTAGCTTTATACTCAACATTGCCATTATCAGCGTGAGTATCACTCAGTACCATTCGATGTGGAATACCTAAAAGCTCGCTATCAGCAAACATAATGCCGGCGCGCTCTTTACGATCATCAAGTAGCACTTCAATACCAGCCTCTGAGCATTGCTGATATAAGTCATCAGCTAAGGCTTTAACCCGGGTAGATTTGTTGTAATTAATAGGCACAATCACGACTTGAAACGGTGCAATACTTGCAGGAAAGATAATACCTCGATCGTCATAATTTTGTTCAATCGCAGCGGCAATCACGCGTGTTACGCCAATACCGTAGCAACCCATCGTAGTCGTAACCGCCTTGCCACTCTCACCAATAACATTAGCTTTCATCGCCTCAGAGTATTTGGTACCGAGCTGGAAGATATGCCCCACTTCAATACCACGCTTAATCACCAGCTTGCCTTTACCATCTGGTGAATCATCACCTTCTACGGCATTACGCAAATCAGCCTCACTAAATTCAACACCTTGCCAATTTACACCTGTTAAATGATGATCCCATTCATTGGCACCACAGACAAAATCACACAATACAGCGGCAGAATAATCAATAATTAAATCAATACTCAGACCTTTAATGCCAATAAAGCCTTTCTTTAAATCAAGCGATTTAATCTCGTCATCACTTGCCAATTCAAATTCACCGAATAAATTATGCGCTTTAATTTCATTAAGCTCATGGTCGCCACGAAGCGCCAGTGCTTTAAAACCATTCTCAGTTTTAATAATCAAGGTTTTAATGCATTCAGATTGGTCAATATTTAAAAAATCAGCTACCGCCTCAATACTGGTTTTCTTCTTGGTCAGTACCTGATTCTCATCTGCTTGCGCTTGACAAGTTATCTCTTGTTTGGAAAAGGTTACTTTTTCAATATTGGCCGCATAGTCTGATTCATCTGAAAAACAAATTGCATCTTCACCACTGTCTGCCAACACATGAAACTCATGAGAGCTATCACCACCAATCGAGCCAGAATCTGCCAATACAGGGCGATAATCCAAACCTAGACGGTCAAAGATATTGCAGTAAGTTTGATGCATTAATTCATAGGTCTGCTGCAAAGAATCTTGGTCCAAATGGAATGAATAAGCATCTTTCATGATGAATTCACGAGAGCGCATCACTCCAAAACGCGGACGTATTTCGTCACGGAATTTGGTTTGAATTTGATAAAAATTCATCGGTAATTGTTTGTAACTACGTAAATATTGAGCAGCCAAAGTGGTGATTACCTCTTCATGCGTGGGCCCCATGCAAAAATCACGACCATGTCGATCCTTAAAGCGTAATAACTCAGGGCCGTATTGATCCCAACGACCAGAGGCCTGCCAAAGTTCAGCAGGTTGAGAAACTGGCATCAAAACCTCTTGCGCCCCAGCTTTATCCATCTCTTGTCGAATAATTGCTTCCACTTTTTTCAGCACTCTAACACCCATTGGCAAATATGAATATAAGCCAGAAGCCAATTTAGAAATTAACCCTGCACGAACCATTAATTGATGTGAAATAATTTTCGCATCATTTGGTGCTTCTTTTTGAGTTGGGATTAACAGCTGAGTGGTTTTCATTTATACTAAAGTCTTTTAAAAACATAAAAATATCAATTTTACCTATGCTCGATATTCAAACGCTTTTAATTTATGCAATTCCAGTACTTTTTGCAATCACAGTGCACGAGACCGCACATGGTTGGGTTGCTTCACTATTGGGTGATCATAGTGCCAGAATGATGGGGAGAATCACCTTAAACCCAATCAAACACATAGATCCTGTTGGCACTATTTTAGTACCTGCATTTTTATATTTTACCTCTGGCTTTATTTTTGGCTGGGCCAAACCTGTACCGGTTAATTTTAATGCACTCAGATCACCCAAACAAGACATGCTTTGGGTTGCCATTGCAGGACCTGTTTCTAACTTTTTAATGGCTGGCTTGTGGCTACTTACTATCTTGGTAGCCTTTAATATCAACTCTCAATTTTTGATTGACATGGGGCAAGTTGGTGTTCAAATTAATTTAGTATTGGCTGTCTTAAACTTACTACCGCTGCCGCCACTTGATGGAGGGCGTGTGGTTAGTTCTTTACTGCCAGGTAGATTGGCTTATCAGTACGATCAATTAGAACCTTACGGCTTGTATATTTTATTAGGTTTGTTGTTTTTAGGTGTGTTTCAATCGATTGTCTTCCCGATTGTAAAACTGATCCAAACCTTTATGTTTAGCTTGGCTGGACTTATTTAAGTTTAGCCCTTAACATTTCATTGAGCAATTTAGGATTAGCTTTACCCTGTGTGGCTTTCATGGCTTGACCGACAAAGAAACCTAAGATTTTTTCATTAC
>OCRB01000003.1_pt1 | contig 32164 bp, 30 predicted proteins | sample 1496111 | NCBI WGS metagenome assembly OCRB01 (sample SAMEA3143267, study PRJEB22397) | metagenome
ATGTAGGAAAATCCACATTGATTAACCGCATTCTTGGTGAAGAGCGCGTGCTAGCAATTGACTTGCCAGGCACCACCCGTGATAGCATCTATATTCCTTTTGAGCGTGAAGGGCAAAAATACACGCTGATCGATACTGCCGGTATTCGCCGTAAACGCTCCACCCATGAAAAAATTGAAAAATTCTCAATCATTAAAGCCATTGATGCTCTAGAAAAATCACACGTGGTTATCCTAGTGTTAGATGCTCGTGAAGGGGTGACCGAACAAGATGCCACCCTACTCGGTATGATTGCTGATAAAGGCAGAGCATTAATGATCGCTATTAATAAATGGGATGGGCTGGATGAGTATCAAAAATCAGAAGTAAAGCGCAAACTTGAAGTTAAGCTCTCGTTCGTCAATTATGCTAGCGTGCATTATATTTCCGCCTTGCATGGCTCTGGTGTGGGTAAATTATTTGCTCCTATCAAAAAAGCCTACCAAAGTGCGGGTGAGAAACACCCAACTTCATTGCTAAACAAAATACTAGAAAAAGCCAACCAAGGACACCAACCACCGCCTGTTAAAGGCAGACGTTTGAAAATCAAGTACGTCAATCAATCTGACGTGTTTCCGCCTACCTTTACATTCCATGGTAACCACTTACAAAGCGTACCAAATGCTTATGAGCGCTATCTAAAGAATCTATTTATTAGAGAGTTGAAACTCACTAACACACCTATTAGAATGGAATACAGAAGCGGTGAAAACCCTTTCAAAGACAATAAGAACGAATTAAATGCTAGGCAAATCGTCAAGAGACGCCGCCTAATGCAGTTTATTAAGAAGAGGAAAAAGCGCTAGAGTAGCTTGCTTCTTTTGTGTTCTTATCCAGACTAATGGTTAATTCACAATACGAATTTTCTAAAATTTTGGCTTGAGACGGGTCGTCGCTACAAGCGCAGCCTGACAAGACTTCACAAAAAAATACGCCTGTTTTAATTTCAACTGAATCTTTAGTTTCATGGCTAGATAAGATAATTGGTTCAATCGTCGACTGATCAATCACTGCACTGTGATTACAACAATCTTTTAAAGGTAATATACCGAGCTCGAGTGATTGAACAGCTTGTTTAAAGTACTGAGGAAATTTATCACTTCCCCAATACTTTAAAGCTTGGTCAAACACTATGAAGAAAGAATCAAATTATGCGCCTTACTAGCGGCCCTGATAAAGCTTTCAAACAATGGATGACCATCACGTGGATTAGAAGTAAATTCTGGATGGAACTGACAAGCAACAAACCAAGGATGGTCTTGAATTTCAACCATCTCTACCAGTGTGCCATCAATAGAACGACCAGATATTGTTAAGCCTGCGGCCTCAATCTGACCAATTAATTGGTTGTTAACCTCGTAACGATGACGATGACGCTCAGTAATTACATCTTTGCCATAAATTTCTCGAGCATTCGTACCTTTAACTAGTGCGCACTCCTGACCACCTAAACGCATAGTTCCGCCTAAATCTGAACCTTTATCTCGAGTTTGCACACTACCATCTTCATCTTGCCATTCGGTAATCAAACCCACCACTGAATAAGGTGTATTTTCATCAAATTCTGTACTATTAGCATCTGTCATGCCTGCCACGTTTCTGGCATATTCAATCACCGCCACTTGCATACCCAAACAAATACCCAAATAAGGTACGTTATTTTCACGCGCAAATTGTACGGTTGCAATCTTACCTTCAACACCACGATTACCAAAACCGCCTGGTACTAATATCGCACTCATTTCACTTAAACAATCAGTGCCATTTTTTTCAATATCTTCAGAATCAAAGTAATGGATATTAACTTTGGTTTGCGTATGTACACCAGCATGAATCAATGATTCAGATAATGACTTATAAGCTTCAGTCAGATCCATGTATTTTCCAACCATGGCAACATCAACACTGTGTGTTGGATTCTCAAGTTTATTGACGACGCTAGCCCACTCGCTCAAATCTGCATCTTTACAATCAAGATTAAGCTTTCTTACAACAACATTATCTAAGCCTTGCTCATGCAGTGCTTGCGGCACTTTATAAATGGTATCAACATCCAGTGAAGTAAATACCGAGCTTGCTTCTACGTTGGTAAATAAGGCAATTTTTGCACGTTCTGCATCTGGTAGTGGGTATTCAGATCGACAAATCAAAATATCAGGTTGAATACCAATACCTCTAAGCTCTTTCACCGAGTGCTGCGTTGGTTTGGTTTTTAATTCACCTGCCACTTTAATATAAGGCAATAAAGTTAAGTGAATAAACAAGGTGTTTTCACGGCCAAGCTCAAGGCTCATTTGTCTAATTGCCTCTAAAAATGGCAACGACTCAATGTCACCTGCCGTACCACCAATCTCAACTAAAGCAATATCTGCACCTTTTGCACCGGCGATCATCAACTCTTTGATCTCATTGGTAATGTGTGGAATGATTTGAACCGTAGCGCCTAAATAATCACCACGACGCTCACGCTCAATCACGTTTTCATATACACGGCCCGCGGTAAAGTTGTTTTTCTTACCGAGCTGAATACGTACAAAGCGTTCGTAATGACCAAGATCAAGGTCTGTTTCAGTACCATCATGAGTGACAAATACTTCACCATGCTGGAATGGGCTCATGGTGCCAGGATCCACATTAATATATGGATCTAACTTAAGCATAGTAATGTTAAGTCCGCGAGATTCTAAAAGTGAAGCGAGGGAGGCTGAAGCGATTCCTTTACCTAAAGAGGAAACCACACCACCGGTAATAAAGATATATTTTGTTGTCATTGAAAACTAACAAAGTTGAAATGGTTATGATACACAAAACTGTGTAGAATATGGGCGTATTAAATCATCGTAAATATTGATGCAATATAAACAATTTTTCTCGCGCTTGTTCTTTTATTTAAAGGCGCATATTGGCAAACTTATCTTTACCTCAGTAATGATGATGTTTGCAACCGCACTAGAAAGCTCTATCCCTGAAATCACTGGGCGCATTGTTGATGAGCTGTTTGCCGCTGAACGCGATCAACAAACTGCTTTAATTTACGCTTTGGCTTTATTTGGTGTGATTGTACTTAGTTCTATCTTTGCCATGACCTCTACTGCCGCTAGCTCTTGGGTATCTAACAAAGTAATTATGGACTTACGCGTCGATATGTTTGCCAAATTATTAAGACTACCCAAGTCTTATTTTGACCAACACCCTACTGGTAAAACCCTATCTAAACTTACTTTTGATGTCGAACAAATTGCAGCGGCTGCCTCGAGTATTTGGCTCGATTTTATTAAATCATCTATGTCTGTTATTATTTTAGTAGGCTATCTATTTTATAAAAATTGGCAACTAAGCTTAACCCTACTCATTTTATTACCCTTAGTTTACCTGGCAGTAAAACTCTCATCAAACCGTATGCGCAGCTCCAGTAAAAAAGTACAAAACTCAATGGGTAGAATGACACATCTACTCGATGAAAATATTTCAGGTAGCTCTTTGGTTAAAATCTACCACGCACAAGAACAAGAGAGTAAAAAATTCAACGATCTTATTAAAAACATTCGTCAACAACGATTCAAAGTTGATATGACTGGCGCATTCAACACGGGCTTTGTTAATATCTTAATTGGCCTCTCTTTGGGTAGTGTGGTGTATTTTTCATCCACCTTATTGGCCATGAGTGCCGGTGAATTTTTATCCTTCTTTACTGCAATGGGCATGTTGGTCAAGCCCGCTAAAAGCTTGGTCAATATCAACAAACCATTACAAACAGCGATGGCTGCAGGTGAGAGTGTATTCGGGCTGATTGACGAAGATGAAGAACACAACAGTGGTACCAAACAACTCAAAAAGTCTAAAGGTGCAATCAAATTTAACCAGGTCTCATTTGGTTACAATAGTGAAACCACTGTGCTTGATGACATTAGCCTTGATATTAAACCAGGAGAAACGGTTGCCTTAGTGGGTTCAACAGGTAGTGGTAAAACCACCATCATACAATTATTGGCTAAATTTTATTCACCCACTGCTGGCTCTATCACGATAGACGGTATCGACATTGCTGAATTTGAAGTTGATTCATTGCGTTCACAAATTGCTTTTGTTGATCAAAATGTACGCTTGTTTAACGACACCGTTAAAGGCAACATTGCTTTAGGTCAAATTGATACCATGAGTGACACTCAAATTGAGCATGCTGCTAAAGTATCTAACGCACATGAATTTATTCAAGAACTCAGCGACCAATTCGATACCGAGATTGGTGAAGACGGCGCTAAACTCTCTGGTGGCCAACGACAACGCTTAGCAATTGCTCGAGCGATTGCTAAAGACAGTCCAATTTTAATTTTAGACGAGGCTACCTCAGCACTTGATTCTGCTACTGAAAAACAAGTGCAAGCTGCCATTGATGAGATGCAAAAAGATCGCACCACTATTATCATTGCACATCGACTCAGTACGGTACAAAAGGCTGATCGAATTGTGGTGCTACGTCGTGGTGAAATTATTGAACAAGGTTCACATAAAGATCTAATTGATGCAAAAGGTGAATACGCTTCTTTATACAAGCATCAGTTTGAAGGTTAAGCTTTAGAGCTACCCTTTAGTAACAATCATCTTATGCTCTAGCATGTCACGCATAGAGTAGCCAATACCGCCAATGCCATAACCTGAATGCTTACGCCCTGCAAACGGCATCCAATCTACCCTAAAGGTAGTGTAATCATTAATCATGACAGCACTGGCTTCTAACTTTTTAGCCACACCCATTGCCAAAGACACATCATCACTAAAGATAGCTGATTGGAACGACACATCCAAGCTATTGGCTTGCTCTATCGCATCATTAATTATTTGATAGCCATAGATACACACAATAGGGCCAAAAACCTCTTGTGTTGAGACCTTTGAGCCCTTAGCCGGATTGAGCAAAACGGTCGGCTCATAACTCACCTCGTTAATACGCTTGCCACCAGTGATTAAGGTTGCACCTTCTTGAATGGCTTCATCTACCCAAGCCTCAATTCGATCAGTCTCTTTTGGTAAAATAAGCGGACCTAAATCGCTGTCTTCATTAATAGCATCACCCACCACTTGCTTAGAGGCAATATTGGCAATTTTTTGCGCCATTTCAGTGGCTCGATCTTTAGGCACATACACACGTTGTACCGACACACAAACCTGACCAGAATGGTACATACTGGCTTTTACTACACCATTAATAAATCCTTGCTCATCGGCATATTTATCAAAAATAAGCGGCGCTACGCCGCCGTGTTCTAGTGCACAACGCGTACCAGGAGCTAACTTAGATTTCAAATACCACCCTACTTTAGCAGAGCCAATAAAACTGAAGAAGCCTACTCTTGGATCAGTCACTAATTTTTCAGAATTTTCACGATTAGTGAGTGCGACTTGCACCCAGCCTTCTGGTAACCCCGCCTCTTTAATTAGATTTGCTAAACGTAGTGCACATAATGGTGTCACTGACGCTGGTTTAATAATCACCGGGCAGCCAGTGGCAACAGCAGGGATTACCTGATGAATGCTTAAATTAAGTGGATGATTGAACGCGCTCACTGCCACCACCACGCCAATTGGCTCCATAATGGTAAACGCTGTATGACCTACCCCAGCAGCCGTCATGTCCATCGGCACTTCATAGCCTTGAATATTTTGAATCTCGGCCACGGCGATACGAATACCGTCAATGGCACGTGTTACTTCAACACGAGCATCACGAATCGGCTTACCACCTTCGTTGGCGATTAAACGTGCAAAATCTTCATGTTCGGCATTAACTAATTCGGCCAATTTTTGTAAAATACGAATACGCTCATGTGCCGGCAAACAACCGCTTTTGTGCAGTGCTTGAGCAATAGACAACATAGCGTCAACTTGTGCACTGTCATGCATTTTTAACTCGGCTAATACTTCACCGGTATAAGCCTGATTAACAATTAGTTTTTCTGCTGCCATTATCTTGCCTTAATTATCAAATTGTTTTAAATCATCGAGTAATGTTTTGGTATTTTGCGAATAATCAACTGGCAAGTCAATTAAATGAACGCCACCCTCATTAAATGCCTTTTCCATTGTTGGAACTAACTGGTCACTTTGTTCTATTCTATGCCCGATCGCACCGTAACTGTCTGCATATTTGACAAAATCCGGATTATTAAAATCCAGACCAAAATCATCTAGCTCTTGAGCGGCTTGCTTCCACTTGATCATGCCATATCCGCTGTCATTAAAAATAATGACAACCAAATTTAACTTAAGACGCATTGCAGTTTCTAATTCTTGTGAGTTCATCATAAAACCACCATCGCCACACACAGACAACACTTGTCGATCAGGGTACATCAATGCACATGCTATAGCTGATGGTAAACCTGCACCCATGGTTGCTAAAGCGTTATCGAGTAATAAGGTATTGGGTTGATGGGTATGATAATGCCTTGCAAACCATAACTTAAACATACCATTATCAAGTGACACGATGCCATCATCATTCATCACCTTGCGCACATCAGCCACCACTCGTTGTGGTAGCATTGGGAATGAACTGTCATTATCTAAAGAATGAATTGCAGCCTTGGTACGTTGACGAATTTCATCCACCCATTGTGTATTACAAGCATAACAAGTATCAAGATCTTCACCCAATCTAACCACTGAATTACCAATATCTCCAATCACCTCTACTTGCGGGTAATAAATGTCTTTAATCTCGGCAGAGTGGAAATTAATATGAATGACTTTTTGATCACTACCATGCATTAAAAAAGGTGGCTTCTCGACAATATCATGGCCCACGTTAATAATTAAATCAGCTTTTTTAATGGCTTCATGCACGTAGTCTTTGGATGAAAATGCTGCTGTGCCTATAAAATTATCAATAGCACCACTCAGAACACCCTTGCCCATTTGGGTGTTAAAAAATAAGATACCTGTCTTATTAACAAAATCAGACAATGGCTGCCTAATGTGCTTCCTATTAGCACCTGCACCCACTAATAATAATGGTCGTTTTGCTGATTCAATTATCTTAGCTGCTTTCGAAATCGCTCTATCAGAGGCAAATAATCGATGAATTGTTTGTCTTGGAAAGACATAATCATTCTCTACTTCTTCTCTAGCAATATCTTCAGGTAGTTCTAAATGCACTGCGCCTGGTCGCTCTTCTTCGGCAATCCTAAATGCACCACGTACCAAGGCAGGGATTTGTCGCCCATAAACAATTTGATCAGAATCTTTTACCAATGGCTCCATCATTCTAACAATGTCTAGTATTTGAAATTTACCTTGCAATCCTTCTTTTATTGGCTTTTGGCCCGTAATCACCACGATAGGCATCGCGCCAAGTTGTGCGTAAGCAATAGCAGTTACAAGATTAGTAGCGCCAGGACCTAGTGTGGCCAAACATACGCCTGCCCTACCAGTCAAACGCCCATAAGTAGCCGCCATAAAAGCAGCAGCTTGCTCATGTCGAGTCAGGATAAATTTAATGGATGAATTTCGAATCGAATCTAATAAATCAAGATTTTCTTCGCCTGGGATTCCAAATATGTATTCAACACCTTCACTTTCAAGTGCTTTTACAAATAGATCTGATGCCTTCATACGCCCCCATAGAGTATAGTTTGGGGCTAGGATACCATATTTTTTTCTAGTTGAGTTATATTAGACGAGACAGAATTTTTCCAGAATCTAAAGCCTCTCTAACCATCTGTGATGCATCCACTAATGATTTGGCTTTTTTGGTATGCCAAAGCACCAAGCTGGCTGATAAAACAAGCCCATCATAAAACATGCCTTTTTCACCTGCAAGTGCGGCCTTGCCTAGCTTAACTGTGTAGTCTGCTAACTCAGGAATGTTTTGATGTACATCTAACTCTCCTGGGAATGAGATGGCACGCATATCTTGCTCAATCCCCAGTGATTTTGGATCAATATCCACGCGATCTTTCTCGTCGGTACCTTCGTAAGACACCATTAAGCCTTTTTGACGCAATGATGGAATGACACCACCTTCAACACCACGTACCAATAAAGCACTATCCATGCCAGAGGCTTTAACCAAATTGGCATAAATCGGCGGATAAGGTTTGTGCACGTAACCCAAAATAGAGTGAGTGGTTTTTCCTCTCAGTGGGCCAATTAAGGTTTCTACCGTGTTGATGACGGTGCGCTTAATCACGCGATCACGCAAAGAGACAATATTATGTAAGCCTTTACAATAACTCGCCTGATCAACATAACTCCAACCAATGGCTGGGTCTTCTAATCTTGCCTTAGCTTGCGCCGTTGAATGATCAACACTTAGCCCTAATGCTTCGCTAATATGACGGTGCGTTAAACCAAATTTAGGCGAAACACTGTCTAAGCCATGGATAACCGTTGGCAAGCCAAGCCCAGCTAATAGTGGTGGTAAGAATGATGAAATTGGAATGGAGCGGTTATAACCACTATAAGGGTCGCCCAAATCTACTAAATGCTCAACGTTAACAGTTTGCTTATCACTTTCGGCCAAAATTGCCGCTAGAATGCCTTCATTCTCTTCCATGGTCTCGCGCTTCATACGTAATGCAATGAGGAAAATAGCCGATTGCACATCATCAATCTCGCCACGGAGGATGGCTTGCATACCATCTCTAGCCTCTTCAAAGTCGATATTCTTACTCAAATCTGGGCCAGTTGCCACACGTTGAATGATTGATTTCATTAATGCTTGTGAGTCAGTACTCATGATGATTAAACCTCGATATAAATTTCGTTATTTTCTTGTTTGACGGCATAAGTTAGCATATTATCAACGTCATCTTCTGAAGAATCACCCGTTTTTAAATCAAAACTATAACCATGGAGTGAGCACTTAACTCGATTACCTTTTAAACAGCCCAACGTAAGTTTAATGTCTTCGTGTGGACAGCGATTTTCTGCGCAATACAGGATGCCGTTATTCATGGTGACAAATAAGTCTTTACCTTCAACTGTTACCTCTGCCATTGTGCCTTCTTTTGGCGCTTGATCTAAAACCTTCTTCCAAGTGGACATTAAAAAAATCTCCAAACACGGTTACTATCAAGCGCTGAAGCGCATTGTTTAAGTTGTCGTTTATAGCGTTTAGCATTACCGTCTACTTTTTTAGCAATTTTTATTAACCAAGGTTTTTTTCTATAAGATTTTCTATCAAACCCACCGTGACCTTCATGATAAGCTAAATATTGGTTATACGCATCTGACATAGCAACGCCAGAACGTTTGCTTGATTGAGCCATGTACCAGCCAACAAAATCTGCCGCATCATCAAAATCATCACGATCCGCATCTTTGTTACCTGTTTTTAATTTGTACCATTCCCAAGTGTCATCGACTGCTTGAGCAAAACCATAAGCTGTTGTCGGCCTAAACCACGGCACCACACCAAACAACTTTTCTCTAGGTGGTTTTGCATCAGAGGCAAAGTTAGACTCTTGATAGATAATAGCAAGCTGCACATGTGCAGGTGCGCCATATTTTTTCTCACTGGCTTTAATTGCACGATACCAACTAACTTCCTCATCCATCAAATTACAAATATTACCAACCTTAACCGCTGGCGTTGAAAAACACCCACTCAACATTAGCGAAAAAAGGACAACTAATAAACTTTTTATCATTAGCCTGCTGCTGGGAAAAATACCTTGTAAGCCACAACAACTTGGATGATAAATAAAACAGCAAACATGCCTTTAATCGCGCCATCTGATAATGGAGTTGGCTCAGCAGAGCTAGGATCTTCTAATTTAACATTGGTTGCTACCATGCCTTTTTCAGAACTTTCTGCTTGAAACACCACGCGTGTATCCGCTTTCAAACGTGATTTATTATAAATATTCTTCTGGTGAACGAAATATTTCTCACCATCATCACCTGTAATAAAACCATATCCTTTAGTACCAAACTGGGCCACTACGCCTTTTACTTTTTTTGCCATTTTTTACGCTCCGGTTTTGTGCAAACAATAAGTTGCTTTTTCAATAAAATCTACGCCAGCGCGTAGAAACTTAGGCTCATTTTTTATGTCATCAAAACATTGTAATTGTTGACATTCGAACCCCTTACTAAAAAGTGAAACCACCTCATCCTCATCAACTGCAAAAGGCGGGCCACTTATTTGTGATTGCGGGTAATTTAGTGTTAATAACAACACCCGACAATCATTCGATATTATAGAGTATAAATGCTGTGCATATTTTGCTCTTAAATCAACCGCTAGCGCGATTAGCGCTGCACGATCATACACGGCAGAAACTGATTTTAATACAGACTTATCCAGTGCAAAATAATCCCCACAATATAAAGTGATATTGTCACCTTGATACAGCGTAAATTGATCGGTTTGACTGATTGTAAAAACAAGGTTATTTTCATCGAAAAACTGCTCAATAGCCAGCGGACTGAGTTCAACACCAATTACCTTAAAGCCCTGCTCAAGCAAATAAACCATGTCATAGCTTTTGCCACACAAGGGTACAAATACCGTATCACCCTGCTTAAGCTTTAAACAAGTAATAAATTCAACAAGTTTAGAATTTACCTGTGCTCGATGCCAGCCAATTTTTCCTTCTTGCCAGCGTTGTATCCAATCTGTCATGTCGTCCTTAAGTTATAATACTCAGCATGAAAATTAATCGCCCATCTCGTAAAACCCTTATGCAATTTATGATGGTTATTTTAGCCATTTTTGTCATCCGTGCATGGCAACAACAAGATCTCACTCAAGGCATGACGCCCAGTTTCAGTTCTCAAACCTTAACCGGTGAAGTGATGAACTCTAACCCTTTACCTGATCAAGGTATTTTGATTCACTTTTGGGCAACCTGGTGTCCAGTTTGTGCTGTAGAAAATGACAATATTCAAGCCGTAGCAGAAGATTACAAAGTACTCAACATTGCTATTCAATCAGGCTCTGATGATGACATTAGAAAATACGCTGAAGAAAACAACCTTAAGCTAGACAACATTATCAATGACAAATCTGGTTCTTTATCTCGCTTATTCGGTGTTAAGGGTACGCCCAGTAGTTTCTTTATCAATACCGAAGGTCGCATACAATTTGTTGAAGTAGGTTATACCACCACACTAGGTTATAGACTAAGACTCTGGTGGGCTGGGCTTTGATCGCCGATTGGTCTCAACAACTTGATTTTATTTTTAAGCAAGATTATTACCAACAACTGCTTGAGTTTTTAGAATACGAATCAGAGCACAATAAAACTATTTATCCACCTCAAGATCAAATATTTAATGCCTTTGATCTCAGCAGTTTTGAGAACACCAAGGTCATTATCCTTGGGCAAGACCCTTATCATAACGAAGGTCAAGCACATGGCTTGAGTTTTTCAGTACCTAAGGGTGTTAGCATCCCACCATCGCTGAGAAATATCTATCAAGAACTCTTATCGGATTTAGACATTACACCTAGCCAAAGCGGTAATTTGACCCACTGGGCGTCACAAGGAGTGCTGCTACTCAATAGCGTACTCACAGTTGAGAAAAATTCACCTGGATCTCATGCCAAATCAGGCTGGGTTGATTTTACTGATACGGTGATTGATATCCTCAATGAGAAAAAACAAAACTTAGTATTTTTGTTGTGGGGTGCTTATGCTCAGAAAAAAGCTGAACTAATTGATCAAAACAAACACTTGGTTTTAACTGCGGCACACCCATCGCCTTTTTCAGCACATAAGGGATTTTTTGGTTGCAAACATTTCTCACAAACCAATGACTACCTTAAAATGCACAACCAACAAACTATCGATTGGACATTATGAAATTAGTTATTGATGATGCATGCTACGCCTATGACACAATATTTGGCGATTTTGGCGAGATTTGCTCTTTGCCTGGACGGAGTATCGACAAAGCCGTGGTAAAAGAGGCTGACGTACTGATTGTACGCTCACGCACCAAAGTTAATCAGGCCTTGTTAGAGGGGAGTAAAGTTAAATTTGTCGGTTCAACCGTTGCTGGTCTCGATCATGTCGATCAAGACTACCTTCAAGATAATGATATTACTTTCTTTTCAGCACAAGGCTGTAACTCAATGGCGGTTGCCGAGTTTGTTATTACTGCGATTGTTAATTTGGCAGATGAGCTTGATTTTGATTACACCAAAAAAACTTTGGGAATAATCGGTGTGGGTAATGTTGGCTCAAGATTGGCTGCTAAAGCTGAATTAATGGGTATTAAAACTTTACTGAATGATCCACCACGCGCTGATACTGAAAATTTACCTCATTTTGTCGATTTAGACAGCGCTTTAAGTGCTGATATGGTTACTTTTCATACGCCACTCACTTTTGACGGACAACACCCTTCTTATCAGCTATTAAATGAGACTAATTTTCACAATATTGGTGAAAAAACCATCCTTTTTAATGCCGCAAGAGGTGGTGTTATTACAGAGAAAATTTGGGAAAAAACCCAAACGATGGTTAATATCATCGATTGCTGGGAAAACGAGCCTAACATCAACCAAAACTTGCAAGAAAATGCCTATTGGGCCACCCCGCACATTGCCGGACACTCCGTTGATGCTAAATTTATGGGTAGTTTTATGGTTTATGAGGCTTTATGTGACTTTACTGGTCACAAACAAGACAAAAGCATTGTTAATTTGATTAATCCTGGTGTTTTAGAGGTTAAAAAAGACAATCTTAAAGACACGTTAAACGAAATTTACGACTTTAAGCAAGACACTTTAGCAATCAAAAATATTGGAAATTTTGAAGATTACCGAAGAAACTATCCTATTCGCTATGAATGGCCACATTACAACAGCCAAACTGCGCTACCTATTGTCAATAATTAACCACCTCTAACAATTGACTTTATCTGCATAAATACTTCTTTAAAGGTTGTCTGTTTAATCACATTAACCAAGGCCTTAACATCAAACTTATGATGGCGATCTGCCATGATACCCATTTGTGGCATATCAGATAATCCTGTCTCAATTGCATGTTCTTTGAACTTGTCATTTTTCCAGAAGAAACCACCTGGCATCGTCGTTGGAATCACCAAGGCGTAGAATAAAATCCTACCCAAATACGCTGAAACTAGAACTGACACAAAACTCACAGCAAATAACAAGGCGCTTGGCTCCATCATTAACCATACCATGATAGCCATATTAACTCCTAATAGTGCATTACGCATTTGGTAAGTTTTACCAAAAGTGGTCACTTGCTCAAAATAAGAGGCTTGACTTTCGCCAAATTTTTTCACATCTTGGCGATGAACAATGTGTCCAATACTTTCTAAAGCTAACCCTAACAATGCAATGGATGCAATCTGCATAACACCTGCATCGCTTAATCCAAATGGCATTAGTAATAAACCAAATAACAAACTACCCAAACTAAGTGCTGTACCGTAAAAAGCACTGCCTGTTTGCCAATGATCCCAAAATGGTCTAGCTGGAATACGATAAAGCTTGTACATATAGTATGAGCCTAACGCAAAGCCGATGACAGTAACCCCATAAGCAACGTATTCAAAGATCTTTAGTCCTGTTATTTCTACAAATAGCATCATCATTAAACCAATGACAAACAATGTCACGCCCGCAATTTCTCTACTAACTGGAGACCATCGTAGATTGTAATAACCACGATAGAAGAATTGTGGCTTGCCTAAGTGTAAATTAAGCTTAATCAAGCCATAAGTTAATAGAATTAATAACATAGCAATTATCGGAATTACACCATTGCCACTGGTTGATTTTACTGCGCCTAAATTTAATAATTGTGCTGCAATAACCCATAACGTTGCACCCATTGCTGCTTGACTGCATAAGGTAAAGATAGCGTGCGCATTCTCATGAGAATGCAATAATTTTTGCATACCCCAATATTGCTTAGATGAATGCTTATCAGTATCGACAACAGATTTAAATTCACCATTATCCTGTTTGTGATATTTAATTGGCATACCATCAGGTCTGGTCATATCTCGCTGCGTGTCTTTAGTTTGTTGGAAGCGAATATTAGGATGGGTAATTTTAGGATCTGGAAAACCCGGAATAGAAACTTTTGCTTGCTCCCTATCATCAGGCACACTTTCAACCACACCAAAATCTAATGCATTACCTAAGCAAGCAGCAACACAAGCGGGTTGTAGACCCACTTCAAGGCGATCCACACACATATTACACTTGCTCACTTGACCCTTTACAGGATCTAGTTGTGGTGCATTATATGGACAGACCCAGGTGCAATAACCACAACCAAAGCAAATATCAGGGTCCTGCAATACAGCGCCATATTCTGCAAATTTGGTATATGCTCGTGTTGGGCAACCCTTTAAACATACTGGATCATCACAATGATTACAAGCCATAGAAAGATTAAGACGTTGATAATTAGGATAAGAGCCACCTTCAACAAAGCCAACTGAACGGAATGCTATATGATCAGGGACGTCATTTTTTTCACTACAGGCTGATTCACAAGCATGGCAACCAATGCAATTATCTGCATTAAAGTAAAAACCATGCTGCTTGTAACGATTTGGATTTTCTCCAATACTGCTATCACCATTAATATTTAAACTCTGATTACGCAGAGGACTATCATCATTGGTTTTTTCTATCGAATGACCATAAACATTCTTCTTTTTGGTTTCTTTGTCCCATAAAAAAGCGTGCTTTGGTTCGTCATCTCTAACTTTCCACATAATATGTTTCCTAATATTCTCTCATTTCCATACTTAGCTGTGCCGCTGCTTTTTGATCTTCGATGGTTTCAATTCTTATTGCTTGCTGCTTATAAGCTGGCTGTCTTGAATAAGGGTCCAATAAACCCAGGGTTAAACGGTTAGCGCAATCATGAAAATGGAACGGTAAAAATACCATGCTCTTTGACACACGATTGGTAAACTTAGCCATAACAATTGCATCTGATCGTCTCGACACCAGTCGTACATAATCACCATCCTCAGCACCAATCTCAATCGCTAAATCTGGGTTAATTTCGATAAAAGGAATCGGGCTAAATTTATTATTATTAGCCACTTTTCCTGTTTTACTACGACCATGCCAATGCTCTACCAAACGGCCCGTATTTAACCAAATTGGGAATTTTTCGTCAGGTACTTCGTTATTATCAACAAATGGCAATGGTATGAGTTTAGCCTTGCCATCCTCAAATCTAAAGGTAGCATCCTCTGTATAGATGCGCTTACCACCTGCTACTGGCTCCTCTCCATTTTTAACTTGTTCTTCTGTATACGGCCATTGAATACCACGATTTTTCTCGATTTTGTCATAATCCATACCGGAAATATCACACAAACGCCCTTTCGATAAAACCTTCATTTCTTCAAAAACTTCAAAAGTATGTTCTGGAAAGTTTACTTTTCCTTCAGTATTAAAACGTTTAGACATTTCATTGAAAATCCAAAAATCTGGCTTTGAATCACCATGTGGTTCAATAATGCCGCGTACTATATTGACTCGTCTTTCAGTATTGGTCATTACGCCAGTTTTTTCTGCCCACGTACCTGCGGGTAGAAATGCGTTTGCATATTGTGCACTTTCAGTATCTTCGTAACAATCTTGCACTACACAATACTCTAGCTTCTCCATCGCCTTTCTAATTCTTGCCGTATTTGGCAATGAAGACAATGGATTGGTGGCAATTAGCCACAACGCTTTAATTTCACCGGTTTCAATAGCTCGATAGATATCTGTTTGCACCAAACCACGCTTAGTTGGTAGGAAGTCTACATCAATATTCCAAAAATCTGCAATATCATCTCGGTCTTTAGGGTTTTCTAATAAACGATAATTCGGCAAACCTGAGCATGATGACCATTCACGTGTACCCATCGCATTGCATTGACCAGTAATCGACAAACTAGTGCCACCTGGTATGCCGATATTACCGGTAATAAGCGCCAGGTTGTTAACGCCCACTACACCATCAGATCCATGCGTAGATTGATTAATACCCATGCACCAGATCTGCATTGCTGCGCCTGCTTTAGCAAACAGTCTGGCGACCACACGAATGGTATCTTCGTCAATACCGCAAATTTTAGCCGCAGTCGTTGGATCATACTTATCGACTTCCGCTTTCAGCTCGTCATAACCATTGGTATTTTTCTTAATGTAGTCTTCATCTTGTAGTCCTTCATTCAGAATCACGTGCATCAATGCATTTTGTAAAACAATATCTGTACCAGGAGTAACGGTGAGATGTATATCTGCACTCTGAGCAAATATGGTGACACGTGGATCAACCACAATAAGTGGAAATTTACGCTTTTCTTGCGCTTCTTTCATTCTCCAATAAATAATCGGGTGTTGTTCAGGTAGGTTTGAACCCCAGGCAATTAAACAGTCTGTATGTTCAAAATCTTCATAACAGCCTGGAGGGCCGTCTGAGCCAAATGAGCGCTTATAACCAGATACCGCTGATGCCATACAAAGTGTAGTGTTGCCATCGTAATTGTTGGTACCAATCAAGCCACGAGTTAATTTTCCTAAGGTGTAGAATTCTTCGGTCAGCATTTGACCAGTAGAAATAATCGCCACAGAATCACGACCATACTTAGCTTGAACTTTTTTAATATTATCAGCCACATCATCGAGCGCTGTGTCCCAATCGGTCTGTTCAAATTCTTCATGCCAGTGCTTGCGAATCATTGGCTTATCGCCACGGCCTGCTGAAGCAAACAATTCATGCTCCATAATACCTTTTAGACATAACTTGCCACGATTAACATCTGCTCCGCCCACACCCCTGGAAGAAACCGCATGGTTCTCTTTATTAAACCCCACTTCCATAGAACAGCCTGTAGAACAATAACCACAGGTGGCATATTTCCATTCGACAATCTTTTTGTCAGTAATCTTAATCGGGTTTTTTTGAGTTCTATTGAGTAACATTGATCTATCCTAGTTAATTTCTATTTGTGCTGAATGTTTAAGTCAGTATACGTGCAGAAATACCGTTGCTGAAGGCAATTATAAGCCCAAAAAACATCCAGCTAAAGGCTCATACCATTTTTAAAAAAATCATCACTTTTATTCTTTGTCAGGCTTATAAATTAATATAAACCTTACCTGACTCTACTTTAGTTTCAAAACAGGCTGTTGAACCCTCATCAGCACCTTGCGCCTCTCCATCTTCTAAGCTAATAACCCAATTATGTAATGGGCAGGTTACCTTGTGGTCATAGACAATACCTTCGGACAACATGCCGCCCTTATGTGGACATAAATTATGTATCGCAAAGACACTATCGTCTCTAGTACGAAAAACTGCTATTTCCTGATCATCTGTGCGATACACCCTTGATCCTAATACTGGAATATCATCCAACGCGACTACCTCTTTCCAACTTGACATAAATACTCCTTAATAATTATTGTGTAATAACTTCAAACTGATGGTTTTGTGCACCTTCTGCGCGCTCTTTCCATGGATCATTTTGTGTTTTCAGTTGAGAGACTAAGAATCTAGCGTGTAGTGCTTTTCTATTTGCCTCATCATCAACTAATTGCTCAGTAACGAATGACAAGCCAACACGGTCAATCCACGGTGCTGTTCTTTCTAAATAGAGCGCATCTTCACGATAAAGTTGACAATAAGCGCCCACATATTCAATCGCCTCTTCGTCACTTTCAACTCGGGTTAATAAATCTGTAACACGCACCTTGATACCGCCATTACCACCTACATGAAGCTCCCACCCTGACTGAACTGCCACCAGGCCAAAATCCTTAATAGTGGCTTCAGCACAGTTTCTAGGGCAGCCAGATACGGCTAATTTAAACTTATGAGGCATCCATGAGCCCCATGTCATTTTCTCTAATGTAACACCCATACCCATAGAATCTTTGGTACCAAATCGACACCAAGTATCGCCGGCACAAGTTTTAACCGTTCTGAGTGATTTACCGTAAGCATGGCCAGAAACTAATCCACCTGCACCTAAATCTTTCCACACTTTAGGAAGATCTTCTTTAGTCACACCAAATAAATCAATACGCTGTCCACCCGTAACTTTCATGGTTGGTATATTAAATTTGTCCACCACATCAGCAATAGTTCTAAGCTCAAGTGGTGTAGTAACACCACCCCACATTCTTGGTACCACAGAGTACGTGCCATCTTTTTGGATATTACCGTGCGAACGCTCATTAATAAATCGTGATTGCGCATCATCTTCATAATCAGGGTTAGCTGCTAATAAATAATAATTTACTTCAGGTCGGCACACGTGACAACCATCTGCATTTTCCCAATCCATCTTGGCAAATACTTCAAATACTGTATCAAAATCATTCTTAAAAATGAAATCATGAACTTCTTGCTTAGTGTTTTCAGTACAACCACAAATTGGCTTCTTCTTTGGTGATTCTGAGTATTCCCCACCTAGGGTTGTAGCGATTAATTGCTCAACCAAACCCGTACAAGAACCACATGAGCTTGACGCCTTGGTATGGGCGCGCACATCTTCTAAAGTAAAAAGATTTTTCTCATTAATGGCGCTAACAATGTCGCCCTTGCACACGCCATTACAACCACAAATCTCTGCTGAATCATCCATTGCTGCAACCATATCTAATGGCCCGTGTCCAGAGTCACCAACATGTGCTTGACCAAATAATAATCGATCCCGCATATCTGCAATGTTATTTTCATCTTTCATTAATTGAAAATACCACGACCCATCAATCGTATCACCGTACATTACTGAACCAATAATTATGTCATTTTCGATCACAATTTTTTTGTATACACCTCTAGCGACATCCTGAAAAACTAAATCTTCACTATTTTCTGTACCCTTAAAATTACCCGCAGAGAATAAATCAATACCGGTTACCTTCAACTTGGTAGAAGTGACTGAACCTTCATACATACCAATACCATATTCTGCTAAATGATTAGCACAAACCTTCGCTTGTTCAAATAATGGCGCGACTAATCCATAACATAGGCCACGATGCTGAATACATTCACCAACGGCATAAATACTTGGATCAAAAGTTAGCATGGTGTCGTCAACTACAATACCACGCTCACAATGAATACCAGATTCTTGCGCTAATATAAAGTTTGGTCGAATACCCACTGCCATCACAACCAAGTCTGCATCCATAGCAGATTCATCTGAAAATTCAATTTGTTTTACTCGGCCACTATCATCGGCAATTAGTTTTTGAGTCTGTGCTTCCAGCTTAAAACTCATGCCCCTCTCTCTGAGAGAGGTTAATAACATTTGTGAAGCGGTAGAATCAAGTTGCATTTCCATAAGGTCTGCAAGTAAGTGCACCACAGTGACATTCATACCCTGCTTCATCAAACCATTAGCTGCTTCTAGACCCAGTAAGCCACCACCAATCACGATAGCATTTTTGTGATTTTTAGCAGCGTCAATCATTTGATCGACATCAGCAATATCTCTAAAACCAATCACACCATCTAAATCATGGCCTTCAATTGGCAGAATAAATGGATTAGATCCAGTTGCAATCAATAATTTATCATAACCATAACTATTACCTTTATCATCAATCACAGTTTTACTGCTACGGTTGATACTAGTAATCGTGCTATCAGTATGCAAGGTAATGTCATTGTCTTTATACCAATCTAAGTCATTGATCATGATCTCATCAATGGTTTTTTCACCTGCTAATACTGGAGATAACATGATGCGATTGTAATTGCCATACGGCTCACTACCAAATACGGTAATATCAAATTTTTCTTCGGTAATTTTAAACAGCTCTTCTAAGGTTCTTACACCTGCCATGCCATTTCCGATTAATACTATTTTTTTCATAACTACTCCTAACGCACTAACAATAACAATAAAAATATATTAATTGCAAAAGATACTGCAACTAATACTTTATATTTCTTAAGTACAAACTCAGGCTCTTCAGCAGTTTGCACTGTTTTTAAAAATGTTGGATTTGGATGTTCCAAATCAAACAAAAATTCACTTAAAGCCTCGTAACGACTTTTATCATCTAGATGGCAGGCCTTATGAATCGAACCATCTATCCAAATTGGCACATGAGGGTCATGTTTTAAAATTGATTCATAAGCCAACTGCGATAATTTCTTTGCGGTTAAATTCTTATCTAACTTATCCTGATAAGGAAGCTGACCCGCAAACATCTCATAAACAATAACACCTAAGCTAAATTGATCAGATGCTTGAGTAACTTTCTCATTTATTATCACTTCTGGCGCTGTATAGCCCTGAGTGCCTTGATTCCCAACCGCAGCTACTGGACTTATCAACTCTGTAACACCTGCAATTCTTGCTGAGCCAAAATCTATTAATTTTACCTGTCCAAGCTTATTAATCATTATATTTTCAGGCTTCAAATCACAATGCAACATCTCTTGACGATGAAAAGCTCTAAGCCCTTGGATTATTTGCTTTACTAAGCTAACAACCACTTTAATATCAGGCTGCGGATTGTCTTGCATCCATTGTCTGAGTGTTTGACCATTGACATGCTCCATTGCATAGGCCAAAAATTTACTTTCTTCACTACTATTATGAATCTTAACCACATTGGCACATTGAATCCTTTGCCCGACCCATTCTTCATACATAAAATGTTTTAAATATTGAGCATCGTCTTCAAAATTAATCGATGGCGTTTTCAATATTACCGCTTCATTCGTCTGACTATCTTTGGCAAGATAGACTTGGGTTCTATTACTTGCATGAATTAAAGACTCAACTTCAAAACCGTTAATCTTCATGCCTTTCTCTAAATCTGGCGGAATCGGTCTTTTGGTTAACTTATCAAACGTCTCACTTAAATTCTCATCTGGTAATTGATCTACTTTACAAATAATGGCTGAAATATTATCCTGAGAATCTGCTGCTAATGCTTTCTCTGAAAGTTCGTCAGCAGAAACCCCATCACCAAGTAGTGAGCAAAGTGTTTTGTCAGTTAGATAATCATGCACACCATCGGTTGTCATTAAAAACACATCGTCTAATTTCACTTTAGTCGTGTAATAATCAACATGGACTTTCAAATCAAAACCCATTGCTCTTGCTAAATAGGTTTTCTCTTTAGCAAGATGCAACACGTGATCCTGTGTTAATTGCTCTAACTTGCCATCTCTATATCGATAAATACGGCTATCACCCACATGAAATATATGTGCCATGTTAGATTTAACAATCAACACACTCATCGTCGAAAGCATAGAGGAATGCTCTTGCTCTCTGATCGACTGTGAATGCAGCCAATTATTCAATGCTGAGATAACCTTACTAGCTGAATGCTCTGTACTCCACGAATCTGGCGTAGAATAATAATCACTCAAGAAGCTCTGCACACAACATGCGCTGGCATCTTTAGCCTTTTCTGAAGCACTGACACCATCTGCTATAACAGCTACTATGCCTTTATTATCCAACACCGGAGAACTTGGAATGTAAAAACCGCAAGCATCCTGATTCTCAGGCTTAATTCCTGCCTGAGTATTGGATTGAAAACTGAGCTTTAGTTTATTCATTAATTTAATTTAATAATCTCAACTGTGCCGTCATCCAACACCTCTGTCATTTGATTCTTTGGTTCATCCAAGAACAACATAATCAATACCAATACACTCACAGCAACGATACCAATCAACATAAAGAACTCATCGTATTCTACCAATGAGTTTACCGTTAAAAACATTACCGAACCAGCAGCACCAAAAGCACCGACCATGCCGGCAATTTGCCCGGTTAGGCGTCTTTGGATCAATGGTACCATAGCAAATACTGCGCCTGATCCTGCTTGAGAAAAAATACCGCCTAGAATTGTTAGACCAACCACCCAGCTAATAGACCAAGTGTCTTTGTCAACATTGCCGAGTACTAGAAAACTAGTGGCGATACCAGCAAAGGCAATCATCAAGGTTAGTTTTCGACCGATTTTATCACTGATCCAACCACCGCCCGGTCGAGCAAATAGATTAATAAACGGATACACACCTGCTAATAGCGCGGCAGTAATCTTAGGCAATTCAAACCAATCAACATAAAACATAGCCAGGATTGATACTACCGCTAATTCGGTACCAAAGGTCGCCATGTAGGCCCAGTCAAGAATAGCCACTTGCTTAAAATGATAACGACTCTGTTCAGGTACTGGGTTTTTGATAAATTCCGCATTAACATGCCAGATCTTAACCAACTGCAAGATAAAAACTGCGACTAACACCGAGTACACTAACCAAGTGGTTTCTGACGATATCATTCCAGCTTTAGCCGGTGACAATTTCCATGTCAATAACGCTAAGGCTAAATAAAGTGGGATACTCATCATTATGTACAAGATCAAATCACCCAAGCTAGTGACTTCCATAGCGCCTGATTTCTTCGGCTTGAAGTAAGTAGATCCCTTAGGGGTGTTAGACACATTGAAGTAATAAATCACACCATACACAATCGCCAACACACTGGCAATCGTAATGGCGTATCTCCAACCATCCACATCACCAAAACTGGCAGCCACAAATGGCAAGGTAAACATAGCACCGGCAGAACCAAAATTACCCCAACCGCCATAAATACCTTGTGCAGTACCCGTTTGTTTGGCTGGGAACCACTCTGAAATCATACGAATACCAACCACAAAACCAGCACCAATAAAGCCAGCAAAAAATCTCATTAAAGCCAGCTGCTCATAGCTTTGCATCCAACTAAAGGCAATTGAAATTAGTCCGCCCAATATCAAAATTGAGGAAAACATAATCTTCGGGCCGAGTTTGTCAACCAACATGCCAACAACAATCCTTGCAGGGATAGTTAAACCTACGTTAAGTATTAATAAGACTTTTGCTTGTTGATCAGTAAGTGCTAAGGCTTCTTTGATGAACGGCATCATTGGACCTAAACCCAACCAAACCACAAATGACATAAAAAAAGCAAACCAGGTTAAATGCAATATGCGGTATTTACCTGTAAATGAAAATAAATTGAATTTGTCTTCCACTTGAAACTCCAAAAAAAAGCCTACGTAATCCTTAATAAAGAATTACGTAGGCCTCAATGCCAAAAAAATAGACAACTACGTCTGGCTCAATCAATGCAACTTTTCATTGACGAAAAAAAACGTTTGCTTAATTTCTTTAATTTAATAAAGAACCAAGCAAACGTCTATGTTTGTTTATCATCCATCGTTGGATAATGTGTGCGTATTATATCAAAAATTCTTACTTTATATTAATAATTTATAATATTTAGCGTAAATATTGATAAAAAACACCACAAAAAGCTAAAATGAACCCATGGATAAAATAATCATTCAACCACAAGACTTTGATCTGACCACTGAGGTCAATCTTGCCAAGGGTGATGATAGCAATATTGGCGCTGTGGTTAGTTTTGTGGGTACGGTGCGTGATTTAGATAACGAATCCATCACCAAGATGACGCTTGAACACTACCCACAGATGACTGAAAAGGCCCTTGTGTCAATCGCCAATCAAGCACATCAGCGCTGGCAGCTAGGCAATATCACCATCATTCATCGTATCGGTGATCTTATGGTTAATGATCAAATTGTATTGGTGATTACCACCAGCAAACACAGAAAATCAGCCTTTGAATCTTGTGAATTTATTATGGATTATTTAAAAACTCAAGCGCCTTTTTGGAAAAAAGAGCATACTCAAAGCTCTAGTAAATGGGTTGAATCTAAAACAACAGACGAAGATCAAAGCGACAGTTGGGATTAAATCTTATCGAAATCCTGCGGATTGTTCAAATTAATAAACACTTTAGGCTGATCTGAGAAATCTACCTTTTGAAAATCATTCTGCTCAATCCACAAACCTAATTTACGCTCGCCAGAGTCTAAAAAATCTAATAAATTATCTTTTAAGCTGGTTTTTATTAACGCAAAAGTTGGGTGTATGCGTACACCATCACCAGCAACACAGATATCCATATCCTTGTCTGTCATACACTGAATTAATCGATCAATCACTATCTCATTAACCAATGGACTATCACAAGGTAGCACTAATAAGTACGGCGTACTGACCACTGACATCGCCTTAACAATGCCGGCTAATGGTCCTTGAAAATCGGATAACTCATCGCTAATCACTTCTCCATATTTTTGATATGCGTCAATATTTCGATTGGCACTAATCAATAATCGAACCACCTTGCTATTAACCACATCAGCCACATAACTAATCAGCGGTTTGTCATTTAGCAAAATCAGGCCTTTGTCCTCACCCTGCATTCGGCTTGAACGTCCTCCAGAGAGAATAACAGCGGTAATATTGTTTTTATCAATCATTTTATTAGGTCTATTGTTGCTTATCAGTTATAACGATATTAGATTATATTAGCATTCTATGATACAATCAATTCATCAGTTTGAGTTATATTTATTATGAAAAATCAAGAAGTTGATTGCGGCTGCGATCAAGTACAACAGCCTTTATTAGCAATGGATGAGGCCCTAGATTTTCTGCTTAATGCAGTAGTAATCAACACCAATACACATCTTGTATCGCTTGATAATTCACTCTATCAGGTACTGGCACAAGATGTATGCTCAGCCATTAATGTGCCTGATTTTGATAATTCTGCGATGGATGGCTTCGCCATCAACCTTAAAGAAGATCAAGTTAATACCCCAGGCGGGGTTAGTTTTGAAGTTACTGATCGAATCCCCGCAGGTAGCATAGGTAACACGCTTTCCCCTGGGTGTGCTGCTCGCATATTTACTGGTGCCCCTATTCCACAAGGTGCTAATACCGTTATCATGCAAGAGGAGTGTGAAGCATCTGAAGATGGTAGTCGTATCGAAATTTGGCGCCCCCTATCATTGGATGAAAACATTCGACCGATGGGTAATGATATTCAAACCCATGATGTAATTTTACGAGCTGGCCTACAACTGAAACCGCAAGATGTTGCGCTGGCTGCCTCTGTTGGCGTGGCTGAGCTTGAAGTCTTTAAAAAACTTAAGGTTGGTGTATTTTTCACTGGTGATGAATTGGTTGAGCCTGGCAATGCTTTAAACAGGGGTGAAATCTATAACTCTAATCGCTATGCGCTTGTCGCCCTACTCAGACAACTAAATTGTGAAGTAATTAATCTAGGCAATATCAAAGACAGCCTAGATTCAACTTGTAAGGCTTTAGAAATTTTGGCATCCGATTGCGACTTAATTATGACCACCGGTGGTGTCTCTGTTGGCGAAGAAGATCATGTTAAGCCCGCAGTAGAAAAGCTCGGTAAGTTATCTTTATGGCGCATTAAAATGAAACCAGGTAAGCCATTGGCTTTTGGTCATGTTGGCAAAGCTGCCTTTATTGGCTTGCCTGGTAACCCAGTGTCAGCCATGGTGACGTTCTTCTTATTCGCACGGCCTTTTATTAAAAAGATGCAAGGTGTTAGTAACCATAAAAATCAAACCACTCAAGTGCAAACTAACTTTGATTGGCGCAGGCCAAGGCCACGACGTGAGTTTGTCAGAGTAAAATTAGACCATTCTACAATTCCTGCTTCAGCCAATCTCTACCCCAAACAAGGTTCAGATGTATTAAGCTCTGTGGTTTGGGCTGATGGCTTAGTAGAAATACCAGAAAACAGCACTTTCTCCCAGGGAGAGGTGCTAAATTATTATTCATTAACTGAGTTAACCCTATGAGCAAACTAACCCATATTAACGATAAAGGTGATGCACAAATGGTCGATGTATCTGACAAGGCTATTACCACCCGTATTGCTGTAGCAAAATCAGTGGTACTCATGCAGCCATCAACCTTAGAGTTGATTACTTCTGGTCAACACAAAAAAGGTGATGTTTTAGCGGTGGCACGTATCGCTGGCATTCAAGCGGCTAAAAAGTGTGCCGACCTTATTCCATTGTGTCACCCTCTAATGCTAACCAAGGTCAGTGTGGAGCTGAGTGCCAATACTGAAGATTCGAGTGTTGAGATTATCGCCACCACCAAGCTTGATGGTAAGACTGGCGTGGAAATGGAGGCACTGACTGCGGCCAGTGTGGCAGCACTCACTGTGTATGACATGTGCAAGGCAGTTGATCGTGGCATGGTGATTAGCCAAACCCAAGTACTTGAAAAATCTGGTGGAAAGTCTGGAGACTGGAAAGCGTAAACATGAAACAATTAATTGATCCGTTTAATCGCAACATTACCTACCTTAGGGTATCGGTAACGGATCATTGTAACTATCGTTGTCACTATTGTCGTGATGAAGATCATATCACCGACACCACTCGAAATGAGATCCTATCTTATGAAGAGATTGCAAAAATTGTGCGATTATTCAGTGAACTGGGTGTCACCAAAGTTAGACTTACCGGTGGTGAGCCGTTACTGCGCAAAGACATCCTTAGCTTGGCTTTGATGCTCGGTGAAATTCCAGCTATTAACGATATCCCAATCTCAACTAATGCACACTTACTAGCACCCATTGCCAGCCAACTAAAATCAGCTGGTATTAATAGAGCCAATATCTCCATTGATTCGCTTGATAAAGAGCGATTTAATCAAATTACTCGTGGCGGTGATTTAGACAAAGTTATCCAAGGGATAGACGCCGCTATTGAATCAGGCATGGGCCCTATCAAACTCAATATGGTGGTGATGCGTGGCATTAATGACGATGAGATTGAAGCCATGGTCGATTTTGCTATTGAGCGAAAACTTGATATTCGTTTCATTGAAACCATGCCAATTGGCACAGCGGGTATTGACGCGGTTGATCATCACTATAGTGAAGCCGATATCTTAAAAAGAATACACACACACTTGCCAGATCGGTTGATTACTATTAAATCTAAACAAACGGCAGGTCCTGCTAAAGGCTATTTAATTGAAAATACCCACTCGTCTGTGGGCACGATATCGGCAGTTTCTAATAATTTTTGTAGTAGTTGTAATCGTGTCAGGCTAACCGCTAAAGGGCAATTAATCTTATGTCTTGGTCAGAAGAATTCTGTTTCCCTGCGTGATGCACTGAGATCAGGCATGAATGACGATGACATTAAAACCATGATTATAAATGCCATTAACCATAAGCCTGAAAAGCACGAATTTGATACCGACATTAGCAACATCGACAGTGCGCAAATGGTGGAGATTGGCGGATGAAGATCTTATATTTCGCTTCACTCAAAGAATCGCTTAAAATCGCCAATGAAAATATACCGGCCAGTACAAATATGACGGTCAATGCACTAAGATTACTACTGATTGACAAATATGGTGAACAGCATTTTCCAAATAATATTCTTTGCGCCGTTAATCATGAAATCGCGAATGACTCTACTCAACTAAGTGATAATGATGAAGTGGCATTTTATCCACCTGTTACTGGAGGCTAACCCAAACTAATTATGAACAACACAAAAATTAAAGTTGGCTTTATTACTATTTCTGATCGTGCAGCGCGTGGCGAATACGAAGACATTGGTGGCCCTGCTATGCAAGCCTGGATTAAAAACGCCCTACTCTCACCTTTTGAAGTAGATGCCATCATCATTGAAGATGAGCAAGCTTTAATTGAACACACACTAATTGATTTTGCAGATAATAAAAATTGCAATTTGATTCTCACCACTGGTGGTACTGGCCCAACTACACGAGATGTAACTCCTGAAGCAACACACGCCGTATGTGAGCGCATCTTTGATGGCTTTGCAGAGCAAATGCGCAACGTATCATTACGAACAGTGCCTACGGCTATTTTGTCACGTCAGACAGCGGGTACGCGTGGTAAAAGTTTAATTATTAACTTACCAGGCAAGCCGGATGCGATTGGGGTGTGTTTAGGTGCAGTGTTTTTAGCAGTGCCAAAATGCTTGGAATTGCTGGATGATTCCAACATCCAAATTGACTTGAATTTTGTAGAGCAAGACTTCTCTTAATACTAGCCAGTGCTCCAGCCTCTTGGACGTCTCATTCCGGAAATCTTACAAGCTTGCTGTACATAGCCATAAGGAAATAAGGAGAATAACTTAGCTTTTGCTTCTTTTTTACTAATACCCAAATCCACGCCTAATTGCTTAAAAATATGACGGACATCAGATGCAACACCATTTTCTTTATAGAAATCACGCATCAAATCAAGAACAATCCAATGCTCATCGTTAAGCTCTAGATTTTCCTTTGTTGCTAATTCAATTGCTACTTCTCGATTCCATTGGCTGGGTTCAATTAAATACCCTTCATTATCAAGTTCAATTATCACGCCATCAATTTCCATTATTTACCCTCTAAATAGGCTTCCATTAATGCCTGGATAATTTGCTCGCTATACTGATCTTTAGTAAAGTGTTTGTGCATAATCAACTCAACCTTAGGAACACATTCAGCTTTTTGATAACTCTCTCTTAGTAAGTCTAAGTTTAAGTTTCCATTATTAACACAGCCTACAACACAACCTTTTTCATTAGAAAAATTAATTTCTTGATCAAGCATTACTTCAAGTTGGTATGAATAAGTGCCTATATCATTGGCGCGCGCAATAGAGGTATAAACCGAATTAAAGAAATCTTCGTGATGAATAATATGATCAATATCAATCACTGTTTTTAAATCATAGTGTTGACCCTGGTAATCAAATTCGATAGTGGCGGTAACTGTATTAGTAAACATTATTTAGTCAATGATAAGAATAGCTGTGGCAATTCTTTTGGTAAAGATTCAATACGATCAATAACAGAATAATTGTTACCAAAAATATCAGCAATGTATTCATCTGCTTTTTTATCCAAACTAATACAATACGGATACATGCCTTTCTGCTGAACCTCTTGCACTGCTTTATGTGCATCTTGAATCAACGCTTTGGGGTCGTGCATATCAATATCAGCTGGCTCACCATCCGTTAAGATTAGCATTAATTTTTTATCGCTCTGCTGCAAGTCTAGATAATGCGCACCATGGCGAATAGCCGCACCCATGCGCGTTGAAAGTTCAGCTTTAAGGTCGGCTAGACGCGACTTCACTGCTTCATCCCAATGCTCACTATAGCCTTTAATGTGGTAATACATCACCTTCTGTCTAGTATCTGAATTAAATCCAGCAATAGCAAAATTATCGCCAAGCTGCTCTACCGCCCATGCTAAAAGTGATACCGCCTCTTGTGAAAGCTCCAGGATAGTTTGCCCTGTATCACCAACCACTTCATTCAGAGACTGCGATAGATCAAGCAACAATAAAACCGATACACTGCGAGAATCATGTTCAAAATCAACATTAATTCGTGTGTCTGGCTGAGTGCCGTTTTTAATATCAATTACACTTCTAAGTGCAATATCCAAATCTAGCTCTGCACCCTCTTCTTGATACCTTATGCGTTTTTTATTTTGCGGCTTAAGTAAATCCAACACTTTTTTAAGCTGTTTAACTAACGCTGAATGTTTTTCTAAAATTCGATCAATTTTAGAGGCATCTGTATGTGTATGAAGCCTCTCATAAACCGCCGCCCAATCAGGCTTGTAAGACTTGTGCGCATAATCCCATTCATCATAATAATGAGGTGGTATGACTTCAACCTGGTCTTCGTCTTCGTCTTCAGATTTTTTTTGACGCTCAAAAATATTGTCTTCTTCGTCAAATTCTTCAATAAACAACCATATTGAACGATTGTCATCACGGTAAGTCACTTCAGTATTTTTAAAGTAAATTTTTCCTAATGCATCAGATGCACTTCTAGTTTTAATTAAATAACCCAATCCAAGACTCAAACTGTCTGATGATGTTGACACACCCTTAGCCATTAAAACCTTAAACTTCTCAACATATTCTAAAATAATCGGATTTTTGTATGGGTGGTTGTCATCAATCAGTGCACGCGTCAACATTATAGCTCGATGGCGCAAACAAGATTGCTGTGTATCATCGCAATCAAATTCATCAACTATCGGTATTAAACTTAACCACAAACGTTTTAAACCGGGATACTCCTGTATAGCTAAATATTCAACACGTGCATCCTCAAATACTTCGGTAAAGAATCGCTGTTGTGGTGACACATTGTCAGCTACAATCTTAGTGGTAAATTGATGATGTGCGATCAAATGCGCCACCAAAGCCATATAGCGTCGGCAAGCATTAACACCATTTAATTCTTCATAAATATCAGGTAAACGAATAACATCGTCTTCTAAATAAGGGTGAAAATGTTCTAATTTTTCAAAGTCTGGTGAATACGGGGCGTACATAAAATCCGTCTTCCATAGTGCGCGTTGAAACAAGTTGATTGGACGCTCAATATCAGAAAACAATAAACCTTTTCGTTGGCGCTGAAACACTGCTTTTGAATCAGCCGTAGAAAGTGAAAAATATTCTTCTTGACGTTCTGGATGATCTCGAAAATATCTAAGACCGTAATTAATCCACTCATAAATACCATTAAATTCTAATTGCTCTAACAATAAGCGCATATTACCAAGCATCGCCTTTAATGAGGGCGATGCATGCGTATCATGAATACCATGAATTGAAAAAGTTGTTTCAGATAAATGGTATTCAATCAAATCCAGGTACTCATCTAGTTGATCTTTATTGATATGCTCAACAACAATAATAAAACTATCTAAAAAACCTTCAACTGCTGGCTTATTAGGGGTTCTACAAATCTTATTATAGGCGAAATCAACAATTTTCTTAATACTGCCATCGCCAAAATACTCCCCCGCCCAAGGCATTGTCTTAAGGAAGGCGATCGAAAGTTTGTCGCCCTGTCCAATCTTAGACAAGAACTCTGCACCTTTATAATATTCACTCAGACTTTTCTCAGAGAGTTTTTCAGTTGCTTGCTCAATATTTAAAGAAAAAACCTCTTGAACTGATTCAAATGAACAATCTAGGGGCTGGTATAGGATTTCCTTAGTCACGTTATTAACTGATCTCTAACCAAAGATAGCGTCAATTGCACCACCCATGGTTGTGCGAACCTCTACATCATCAGTAATTGGGCAAACAAGCGCCATATGGCACGCATCTTTAACTTCAACGCCTGAAGCGATGAGTGTTCCCGCATAATTAAGCAAACGTGTTGATGCGCCCTCATCAAGGCCGTGACCAACCAAATTACGCGTTGTTTGTGCAAGCTTCACCAGCTTAGCCGCCGTATCAGCATCCACACCTGACTCTGTGGTAACAATTGAAGCTTCAAGCTCAGCTGAAGCATAATCAAAATCCATGCCAGTAAAGCGCTGCTTGGTTGACTGCTTAAGGTCTTTCATGAGTGACTGGTAACCAGGATTGTACGAGATCACCAATTGGAAATCAGGGTGCGCTTTAACTAGCTCACCTTTTTTGTCTAACATTAACTCACGACGGTGATCTGTTAACGAGTGAATAACCACCATAGTGTCTTGACGTGCCTCTACAATCTCATCAAGATAACAAATAGCACCATGACGTGCTGCTAGTGTTAACGGACCATCTACCCAGCGAGTGCCATTTGCATCAAGTAAGTATCGGCCGATTAAGTCAGATGCAGTAATATCCTCATTACAAGAAACAGTAATAATAGGTTTTCCTAGTTTGTATGCCATGTGCTCAATAAAGCGAGACTTACCACAACCTGTTGGGCCTTTAACCATCACTGGTAGGCGTGCATTGTATGCTGCAGTGTAAAGTTCTGCCTCGTTTGATTGTGCTTCGTAAAATGGCTCTAATTTAATTTTAAATTGATTGATATCGAAATCTGACATAGTTCTATCCTTAATTAATGTTGTCCACTCCTTAATGTAGTGGCTTGTATGGCTTGAAACACTTACATAAGCAAAAGGCGTTATTCTTGCTTATGTAAGTGTTTCTTAGAAAAAAAAGCCCCTGCATGTAGCAGAGGCTTTTTATAACTAAGAGTTACAAGGTTTACTTGTGAACACCTAGCTTGTCTCTCCAACCAGGGTATAGAGAATCTGCATCACCAGGGAACGACTCGAATGCACGAGCAAATTCATTGTGATCTTTAGCAAATTCAATTGGGTCAGCCTTAGCCATCCAGCAATCATATGCTTGACGTAGTGACTTAGCGCCTGCTGCAGGAGAATCAATATGACCGTAAGAACCACCACCAGAAGTGTTGATTACGT
>OCRB01000004.1_pt1 | contig 31819 bp, 29 predicted proteins | sample 1496111 | NCBI WGS metagenome assembly OCRB01 (sample SAMEA3143267, study PRJEB22397) | metagenome
TCTAGTGGGCAAAGTGGCTTATTTGCAAATGAGCAAGTACACAACGAGTATGAAGTGCGTTATTTACCTGCCTCAAGTTTTTCGTTTAGAGAAACCTTGCAGTTTGAGAAAAGCGTGATGGGTTATTATTTTTACAACCATCCGACCGATGAATATAAAGCTGATTTAAAGCATATTTCTGCTACCTTGCCTTCTGCTTTGGTTTTTAGAAACAATAAAGAAACCCGAGTATTAGCACTTATTTCAGAGCTGCGTTATCGCTCTACTAGAAGTGGTGCGCAGATGGCATTGATCAATGTTGAAGATAGCACAACTTTATTAAATGCAGTGGTGTTTTCTAAGGTGTTGGGATCAGTCAGTGAAGCATTAGTCGCAGACACGGTGGTGGTGCTTTCTGGCAAGATCAATAAAGATTATCGTGATGAATGGCAACTGGTGGTTGATAAGGTAGAGGGCGTTGATGCAGTTAAAGAAAAATACGCCAGAAATTTTGAGATTTCACTTAATCATAAACATCAAACACTGTTCGAGCCGCTTTCAGTGCTGTTAAAACAAAACCCAGGCCAGTGTCCGGTTAAGTTTTGTTATCAAGTGAACAATGCCCAGGGTAGTGTGATTACTCGGGATTATTTTGTAAAGCCAAGCCAACAGTTGATAGATGCGGTTGATGCATTGTTAGGTGATCATCTGAGCAAGATTAATTACGCTTAAAGATCTGAACACTGCCGATTATAGTAGCGTGCATGGTCTTTTCTGTATTCGTTAATACTAATTTCAGCGCCCAATTTAATGTTTATTTGACCTGCACAATTAGTGTTGATTGATTTTATTTTATTGGCTTTGTATCGATCAGTCACTTGTTTGGCGGGGTGGTTGAAGCGGTTTTGATAACCGCTTGATATAATAATTATTGAAGGTGAAACTGCGTCGAGAAACGCTTGTGTAGAAGAGGTTTTACTACCATGATGGGGAGATAATAAAATATCGCTATTGAGTTTTTCTTGTTGATGTTTCACCAATTGTTTTTCGGCTTTTCTCTCAATATCAGCACTCATCAGCACTGAAAACTGATCGGTAGAAACTTTTAGAACACATGAGGCGTTGTTACCCTTTAAGCGCGTATTTTTAGTAGGACTTAATATCTCGAACAGTACACCGTCCCAGCGCCATTGTTGCCCAGCGTAACAAAGGGATGACTGTCGGGTGATTTTATTCGGTGTTGAGGTGAGTATTTCTTTAACTTTAAATGCTTGCAGTACATCAGTTAGACCACCGATATGATCATTATCTGCATGCGAAACAATGACTTTATCTAAGACATTAACTTGTTTGGCTTTGAGAAAGGGGTTGATCACACTTCCCCCCAAGTTAAAACCGGAAGGATATCGAGCACCGGTATCAAACAATAGCGTGTGATTTTGTGTTTGCACCACATGTGAAATCCCCTGCCCCACATCAAGGATGGTGATTAAAGCTGTATTTTGAGCAATTTTTTCATACGGTACAAGTAACATTAAGGCCAATATCGGCACTGATAACAGTCGTAGTTTTAAACCTTTTGGTGTGAGTGTGATAAAAACAGCCAGTACAAATAAAATTAAATCGAGCGTTTGTGTTTGAGTGTAATGCCATTGATTAAACTCAAACTGCTGTAATAAGCCTAAAAAATAGCTAAGCCCAGCCAAAGCTTGATCGGCCACTGCAAAGCTTAATTCAGCCGGATACGACAAGCCAATAAGCACCAATATTGCACCGATTAAAGATAGTGGTGTGACAATAAAACTAAAGACAGGAATGGCAACTAGATTGGCAATCGGTGAGAGCAAAGAGCCTGAGGCAAAAAACCAAGCAATTAAAGGTAGCGTAGCGACACTAATTAACAGTTGTATATAAAGCAGTCGAAACATCCAAGACTTATCCTGATGTTGTTTAACGCCATAAATAATAACCCCAACTACGTAAAACGATAGCCAAAAACCAACACTGAAAATACTCAGTGGATTATTAGCTAATACCAAAATAAGTGCCAAGCCATAGAGTTGCCAGACATTATGATGTCGCCGTAGAATCAAGCTAACAAAAACCACGCCAGCCATAATAAAAGCCCTACCTGTTGGGATAGAAAAGCCTGCAATCAATGCATATAAAAAAGCCGAGAGTAATCCAAAATAGGCGGCCAATACTTGGGCTGGAATCTGATGACAGCAACGCTGACAACGACGCCATAAAAATTGTACCAATAAAAACACAAACCCAGAAATCAAACCAATGTGCAGCCCGGAGATGACACTTAAATGCGTGGTATTGGTGTCTTTAAATAGTTCCCAATGTGATTCTTTAATAAAAGATCGGTCACCAATAATCAATGCATTGACCACACCACCAAAATCTAATGCCTGTAAGAATGGCTGTAATGAATAACGAAGATCTTGTCTAAATTGATCCATTGAATTGGTTTGATTAACTTGAATCAGTTGGTTAGATTTTGAAGACCTGACATAACCCGTTGCACCCATCTGTTTGTAAAACAACCATTGTTCGTAATCAAATCCACCTAAATTCTGATAGCCATTGTTGCGTTTAAGTTTGAGTTGTAATTGCCAGGCATCACCCGTTTGTAAAGCAGGGCGATTTTTGCCATACCAAGAGAGTTTAAGTCGACTTTTAAAGGGAGAATTAGCATAAAAAATAAATTTGGTTTTATCGGTAGAGGCTTCGGGTAAATCTGCAATTACACCGGTAACAAGTATCGATTGATTGAGGTAAATCTCATCTACATGGGTGTTTAAATTTTGTACAGAGAACCAGCCCATCCAGGCAAAACCCAGTAAAAAAACCAAACCGTTAAGTGACAGTGGTTTTTGGTGTTTAAAGAGTGTAAAAATTGCTAAAAAACCACACAAAATTAAAACCCATTCATTACTCGATATTTCAAGTGTATTTTTGAACGAAAATACGCTGATACCGAGTAGAAAATTTAGGGCGTAAATCAGCATAAAATTAACAATAAAATGGGATAGTAATTAAATTAAATAATTACTATTTTATGATAGTCTAATATTTCGTGAAACACTTGATTTAATACGTGGAACATCAAAAGTTATCCTCTTATGGATTGTTGGCGATGTAAATGAGCATTCTCTAATATAATCATTTGCAGTAAATTTTTATAAGTTATTGATTTTTAATTAAAAAAATAAATTGTTTAGTTTTTATTCAAAACCATAGAAAACCGCAATATATCGGTGTTTTTCATAGATTTTGATAAGATATTAACAGAGTTATCCACAGTTTTGTGAGTAACTCTATTGAGTGTTGATTTAACAAGGTTTTTCGTTATTTATAAAAACTTTTTATTGATGATTTCAATGATTTTTCGACCCAGCTTTTGTTTGCTGTTTTTTGCCAGTTTTATACTACTTTTATGGTCGATAAATACCACGGCATTTTCATCACTTTTAAAGCCTAAATCAGCGCTTGAAACGTCATTTAAAATAATAGCATCACAACCCTTGTTTTTAAGCTTGTTTTGGGCATTTTCAAGTAAATTTTGTGTCTCTGCAGCAAAACCAATGCAAATGGGTTTTTGTGGTAATTGACAAACCTCTTTTAAAATATCTTTGGTTGGTGTGAGCTCTATTGTGAGCACTTGATTAGACTTCTTGATTTTGTGATTTTTAGGGTTTTTTACTGAATAATCACTCACCGCTGCACAGGCAATAAAGATGTCTTGATCTTTGATATTTTCCATCACTGATTGGTACATTTGTTTGGCACTGCTGGCATATATTTGCTTAGAAGGCTCACTGATTGAAGTAGAAATATTGCCAATAATTAATGTCACCTGTGCGCCCGCCTCAATACAAGCATCTGCTAAAGCCATACCCATCTTGCCACTAGAATGATTGGATAGGTAGCGAACAGGGTCAATCGCTTCAATGGTGGCACCTAAAGTGATTAGCACTTTTTTGCCACTCAGCTTAGTAGATAGAAACATTGAGCCTACTTGCTTAGCGATTTCAGTTGATTCAGCCAGTCGTCCTTCACCAATATCGCCACAGGCTTGTGCCCCATGCGCAGGATCAATGACTTGAATGCCACGCTGTACAAGTGTGGCTAGATTGTCTTGAACACCATTAGAAGCGTACATTTGTTGATTCATCGCCGGTGCAATTAAAACTGGGCAATCACTGGCTAAAACCACGCTACTGAGTAAATCACAAGCTTTGCCTGCAGTTAGATTGGCAATTGTATTAGCACTGGCTGGTGCAATTAATAGCGCATCTGCCCATTTAGCTAATTCAATATGCCCCATGGATAGCTCGGCTTCTTTATCCCATAAATTATCATGAACTTTGTTTTTAGAGGTGGCTTGTAAGGATAGCTCGGTAATAAATTGCGCACCACCTTGGGTTAAGATAACCCGCACTTCAGCGCCTAAATCTTGCAAACGACGTACAATATCAGGCGCTTTATAAGCAGCAATTGAGCCACTAACGCCAAGAACAATACGTTTGTTGGTTAAGCTGCTCATGTTTTTATATTAGCGGTTATGCGGATATCATCCCCCACCATTCTAATATCGTTAATATTGAGCTGAATTTTATCCTGCATTTTTTTGAGTGCTAGAGTCGCCATTGAGTTAGCATGACTACCCATGAGTATTGGTGCGGTATAAATGATAAATTCATCAATCAAATGCGCTTCAATCATCGCTCCAATTAAGTTAGGCCCAGCTTCAAGTAAAACAGTGTTGATACCTTGGTCACCCAATTGTTTGAGTGCATCGGTTAAATCGAGTTTACCATTTTCAAGTGTTTTGCCGTTACTAGGATCGAGAATTAAAGTTGGCGCATCGTTTGAAAAAATATTAAGCGTTTGATCCGTGATTTTTTGTCGACTGTCAATCACTACTCTTAAAGGCGATACAGTAGGCGCATCGAGCCGCACAGTCATGAATGGATTATCAGATAAGATAGTGCCAGATCCGGTCATGATGGCTTGGTGTTTAGCACGTAAATGTTGCACATCTGTTCTAGCGGCTTCACCCGTAATCCATTGGCTTTCACCTGAAGCCATGGCAGTTTTGCCATCGAGACTCATGGCGATTTTGCAAGTGACAAAAGGCAGGCCAGTTTGCATGCGTTTAATAAAGCCACGATTAAGCCTCAAGGCTTCGTTTTCTAATAAGCCAACACTTACTTGAATACCAGCTGCTTCCAATAGTGCTAGACCTTGACCACTAACCAAAGGGTTTGGATCTAGTGTAGCGATAACCACACGCTGAACACTAGCATCAATAATGGCTTGTGCACAAGGCGGTGTTTTACCAACGTGAGAGCAAGGCTCTAAAGTCACATAAAGTGTCGAATCATCAGCCTGGTGATTGATTTGCTCTAAAGCGTTGATTTCTGCATGCGCCTCACCAAAGGTTTGATGGTAGCCTTTGGCTATGATTTGATCATCTTTAACAACCACACAACCCACCATAGGATTGGCTTTAACGCCATCTCTACCTTGACCAGCAAGCTTAAGTGCGAGTGACATGTAATGTGAGTCATTTTTTGAAAAAGTTGCCACGATATTTCAGATATAATTGCTTAAATTTTTTTAAATAAGTTTAACCCTATTTTACCCAGGAGAAACAACGTGGATGAGAAGAAAAAACAAGCCCTAAAAGCAGCACTTGCACAGATTGATAAGCAGTTTGGTAAAGGCTCAGTTATGTATTTAGGCGATGATCAGGCTCAAGCAGGTATTGAAGCGGTTTCTACGGGCAGTTTAAGTTTAGATATTGCACTCGGCATTGGTGGTTTGCCACGTGGTCGTGTGGTTGAAATTTACGGCCCTGAATCTTCGGGTAAGACAACCTTAACCTTGCACGTCATTGCTGAGATGCAAAAGTTAGGCGGCACAGCGGCCTTTATTGATGCTGAGCATGCGTTGGATCCACAATACGCCAGACGACTCGGTGTGAATACCGATGATTTACTAATCTCTCAGCCAGATACCGGTGAGCAAGCCTTAGAGATTACGGATATGTTAGTACGTTCGGGTGGTGTGGATATCGTGGTGATTGATTCAGTCGCTGCACTCACACCAAAAGCAGAAATTGAAGGTGAAATGGGCGCTTCGCACATGGGTTTACAAGCCAGATTAATGTCACAAGCGTTAAGAAAATTAACCTCAAACATTAAAAAAACCAACACTATGGTGATTTTTATTAACCAATTACGTATGAAGATTGGCGTCATGTTTGGCAACCCTGAAACCACAACGGGTGGTAATGCGCTGAAATTCTACGCCTCAGTGCGTTTGGATATTCGCCGTATTGGTGCAATTAAGAAGGGCGATGAAATTTTAGGCAATGAGACGCGTGTTAAAGTATTGAAAAACAAAGTCGCACCTCCATTTAAAAAAGCTGAATTCCAAATTTTATATAATCAAGGTATTTCACGTGAAAGTGAAATTATTGATTTGGGTGTTACTCACGGCTTTGTTGAAAAAGCCGGTGCTTGGTATAGTGTTGAAGGTGAGCGCATTGGTCAGGGTAAAGATAATGCCAGAGATTATTTGATAGAAAATGCCAAGTTAAGCCAAAGCATCGAAGCTAAAATTCGCGAAAAGTTAATGAGTGACGGTGACGACGCCGAGTAAAGAAAAATGTTACGCAGCTGCAATGCAGATGCTGGTTAGACGCGAACATTCTGTTTTTGAACTTACACAAAAATTAATCAATAAAGATTTTGATCGTGCTGATGTTGAGCGAGCACTTGATTTATTGATTAAGCAAAATTATCAAAGTGATGAGCGTTTTGCTGCTGAGTTTATCCAAATGCGCTTTAACCAAGGTAAGGGACCAATCAAAATATCTGTTGATCTTAAGCAGCGCGGTATCAGTCATTTTGATTTATCGATGTATGATTTTTACGCTTTGGCTCAACAAATTAGAGTGACTAAATATGGAAATGAAATCCCTAGTGACTACAAAGAGCAAGCCAAACAAAAACGATTTTTACAATCCAGAGGCTTTGATTTTGAACAAATCAACCAGGCGTTCAGTCATGAATAAAATATTTACCATGCATTCTCCGCTCTACATCAAATATCCAAATGGTGAAACACGCGTGATTGAGGAAATTTTCCAACATTCAAAAGGTGTTTTGTATTTTGAACTATTTTGGGAAAAGGATCCTAAGTACAGTATTCATTTGGTTGAAGGCGAGATTACAGGTGATGGCCCATGGCGAGTGGGTGAGTGCAGTTTTCATATACTTGGGTGTAATCACACCCATCCACAAATGTGCGAAATGCACGCTTTTTGGCAGCAAGAACTCTTGCAAAGGCCTGAACAATTTAGAGCCACTGACGTGGTAAAGATTGCCCTAGAAAAAGGCGCAATTTTGCCCGATGACTATCCTATCAATGATGCACAGTTCCGCTAAGCAAACACAAGCATACGATTTTAAAACCCGAGATATTAAGGTTTTAAGAAAGTTATTGCCTTACCTGCTGAAGATGCGCGCTCGTGTGATTTGGGCAACCCTATTTTTAATTGCTGCTAAGTTAGCCAATGTGGCAGTACCCGTTGTTTTAAAAGAAATTGTTGATTCATTAGATCAAACCAATGTACTAATGATTTTGCCATTAGGCATGTTGTTTGCTTACGGTGCGCTTCGATTGGCAAGCTCGTTATTTAATGAGCTTAGGGATGCGATTTTTGCCAAGGTTCGTTATCACGCCATGCACCTTATTGCGCTCGGCGTGTTTAAACATTTACACACGCTAGATTTGTCTTTCCATCTTGATAGACGTATTGGTGGTATTACCCGAGATATTGATAGAGGTACGCAAAGTGTATCGACTTTATTGTCTATTTTCGTGTTTAACATCATCCCATCGTTTTTTGAAATTTGCTTAGTGATTGGGCTTTTATGGATAAATTATGATTCCTTTTTTGCGTTGATTTCTCTTTTGACTGTTGTATTCTATATTGCTCTAACCTTGGCAATTACCACTTGGCGCATGAAGTATCGTTATCAAATGAACGACATGCAATCCGAAGCCAATACCAATGCAGTGGATAGTCTGATTAACTATGAAACAGTTAAATACTTCAACCGTGAAGACTTTGAAGTGAATCGTTATGACAACACAATGGCACGCTGGGAAGATGTTGCTACTAAAAGTTTTACTTCAATGACAGCGCTTAATTTTATTCAAGGTGCAGTGATCGCCCTTGGTGTGACTGTTATTTTGATTACGGCAGCACAAGGTGTCGTGGATCAAAACCTTAGTCTAGGTGATATGATTATGATTCAGGCCTTACTACTACAGTTGTTTATGCCATTGGGTAGCTTGGGTATTGTTTATCGACAAATTAAACACAATTTTATCGACATGAATAACATGTTTGATTTGCTTGACCAAACTCCAAAAGTAAGTAATGAACAGGGCGCACCTGCACTCAAAGTGACACAAGGTAGGGTTGAATTTAACCAAGTGTCATTTGCCTATCCAGGAAAAAATAAAGTTTTAAAAGACATTAGCTTTACTATTGAGCCGGGGCAAAAAATTGCTATTGTGGGGCAATCTGGCTCTGGTAAATCAACTTTAGCAAAATTGTTGTTTCGTTTTTATGATGTGAGCTCTGGTTCAATTTTGATCGATGGACAGGACATTAAAACTCATCAACAGCATTCGGTACAAACAGCCATTGGCGTGGTGCCACAAGACACAGTGATGTTTAATGAGAGCATTTATTACAACATTGCTTATGGCAAGCAAGATGCCAGCATGGAAGAAGTAAAGCAAGTCGCTAAATTAAGCTTTATTGATGAATTTATTGATCAACTACCACAAGGGTATGACACACTCGTAGGTGAGCGCGGACTCAAGCTTTCAGGCGGTGAGAAACAACGGTTGGCCATTGCCAGAGTGTTGTTAAAAAATCCACCCATTTTGATTTTTGATGAAGCCACCTCAGCACTAGATTCGTATTCTGAAAAAATGGTACAAAAAGCATTGAATGGCTTCTCAGATCAACACACAACCTTTATGATTGCGCATCGCCTATCAACCATTAAGGATGCTGATAAAATTATCGTTCTTGGTGATGGTGCAATTATTGAAAGTGGTACGCACGAAGCATTATTGTCAAATAATGGTAAGTATGCACAACTTTGGCAGTTGCAATCTAAAGACACCTCAAAACAACAATCATGAAATTTAAACTAAACAATACTGACCAAAAAGCACGCCGTGGTCAGATGACTTTTGAACGTGGTGAGGTTGAGACGCCTGCCTTTATGCCGGTGGGTACTTATGGCACCGTTAAGGCGATGACACCTGAAGAAGTGGTTGAGATTGGCGCGCAAATTATTTTGGGTAACACCTTTCATTTAGATATTACGCCAGGTACACAAGTTATTGAAGCCCATGGAGATTTGCATGATTTTATGCATTGGCAAGGGCCGATATTGACTGATTCTGGTGGTTTTCAGGTTTTTAGTTTGGGTGATATGCGCAAGATTAGTGAAAAAGGCGTGGATTTTCGTTCACCTAAAAATGGTGATAAGATTTTCATGGGGCCAGAAGAGTCCATACAAATACAAAAAAAATTAGGCTCCGATATTGTCATGATTTTTGACGAATGCACACCGTATCCAGCCGATAAAGCAACCGCAGACCAGTCGATGCAGTTGTCACTTCGCTGGGCTAAGCGCTCAAAAGCAGAGCATGAAAAATTAAACAATAAAAATGCTTTGTTTGGTATTGTACAAGGTGGTATGTTTGAAGATTTACGTTGTGAATCTGCTCAGGCTTTGGTTGATATGGATTTTGATGGCTATGCCATTGGTGGCTTAAGTGTCGGCGAGCCTAAAGACGAAATGATAAAGGTGTTGGATTATTTACCCGAGCAATTGCCTGATGATAAGCCTAGATATTTAATGGGTGTGGGTACACCAAAAGATTTGGTTGAGGCGGTTGAGCGTGGTATTGATATGTTTGATTGTGTCATGCCAACACGTAATGCACGTAATGGCTATTTATTTACTTCAGTTGGTATTGTTAAAATTCGTAATGCACAATACAAGTTAGACACACGACCATTAGATGAGAACTGTGGTTGTTATACTTGTCAAAATTATTCTCGCTCATATTTGCATCATTTACAACGCAAAAATGAGATCTTAGGTGCTCGCCTAAGCACCATTCACAATTTGTATTATTATCAAGATTTAATGCAACAAATGCGTGATGCTATTGAGCACAATGCTTTTTCAGAGTTTAAACAAAATTTTTACGCCTTGCAGGAGGGTAAATGAATCAGCAACTATTATTTTTTGTTGATGAAGGTGGGTTTGATGATTTCACCCCACTATTTGTTAGTTTAGGCTTTGATGTTGATTTTGAAGATTCACAAAGGAAGGCGGTTAAATTAGCCAAGAAAAATACCTATCAAGTGTTAGTGGCTGAGTTTATTTATAACCCTGAATTTCGTGATCGTGTGAGTAATATTGAGTCTTTATTAGCCACTTTAGAGGGTCACTCTCCTGAAGTTAAAATTATCATCTTGTACGATGAAATCAATCAGCCGCAGCTTAATCAACTCAAACAGCGCTATCGAATGGATGCAACTTTAACTTTCCCAGTTGATGAGAAAACGATTCAAGATTGTATTAGTAACTAGTTTGTTTTTCAAAATAAACATCTAATACTTCTCGAGCAAGTGGCGCTGCTTTAGAGCTACCACTACCCGCATTCTCTACAATGACGGCAATCGCAATCTGTGGATTTTCTACGGGTGCAAAACCCGTGAATAAAGCGTGATCTCTTAAACGCTCATCTAATTTTTCAGCAATGTATTGCTCTTCAGCATCTAGGCCAAATACTTGCGCTGTACCTGTTTTGCCTGCTAAGGTATAGGTTAGCCCTTTATTGAGTCTTCTAGCAGTACCCTTGGGTGCGTAAATGGTTTGTCTCATGCCTTCAATCACATCTTCCCAATTTTGAATGTTTTTAATTGGTATTTGAGCATGTGAGCCTTTTTCTACTTCTTTAATGGGTTGATTGGGCGAGCGTATATTTTTTAGGAGTTTTGGTTGGAAGATTTGCCCTTTGTTAGCTAGTGCAGCTGTTGCCACTGCAAGTTGCAACGGGCTAGAGGTCATGAATCCTTGGCCAATACCAGCAATCAGTGTTTCTCCTCGATACCAAGGCTCATTCCTGTTAATTTTTTTCCAAACTTTTGATGGCAAAATGCCGCCACGTTCGCCCGGAATATCGATACCAGTTTTTGAGCCAAAGTTAAACAGGCTTAAATTATCATGTATTGTATCTATACCCATTTTATTGGCCAGATCGTAAAAGAACACATCGCAAGATTGGGCGAGTGCATCTTTAACATGAACCACGCCATGGCCACTACGTTTCCAGTCGTTAAATTTACGTTTCACATTGGGTAGTTTGTAATAACCTGGGCAGTAGGTTTTGCTGTGTTTGGTGATTACACCTTCTTCAAGGCCAGCCAAGGCAACCATCGGTTTAACTGTAGAGCCTGGCGGATACAAGCCTTGGATGGCACGATTAAGCTGTGGAATGTCTTTTGAGGTTTGTAAAATCTGATAATTTTTATGTGAAATGCCATTAACAAACCAATTAGGATTGTAAGTAGGTGTGCTAACCAAGGCTAAAACTTCGCCATTTTTTACATTAACCACCACGATAGAGCCACGCTTTCCTTTTAATAGAGATTCGGCTTTTATTTGTAAATCTAAGTCAATACTTAAATATAAATCTTTACCATTTTCTGCTGCTTGAATGATTTGTGTATCAATGACACGACCAGTTACATTTCGCTCAATTTGCTTTTTACCACTGGTGCCGTGCAATAATGTTTCGTATTGTTTTTCAATGCCTACCTTGCCAACAAAAGCCGTTCCTAAATAATTTTGCTTGTCATAGAAAGCCTTGTCTTTTTTAGACATTCTGGAAACATAGCCAGCCACATGAACACTGGAATCATTTTTGGGATAAATCCGATGAAAATAGGATTCAACATCAATCCCGATAAACTGATTACTGACTAAAAATTCAGCCACTTGTTTTTCACTGAGTTTGTGCTTGAGCGGAATATTGTGGAATTTTTTGTAGCGATTTCTATTTTTATGAAAGCGCTTAATATCATCATCATCAATAAAGTTTAACTGCTGAAGAGACAGTAGTGTTTTAGCAATATTTTTGGTTTTTTCAGGGGTTAAGGTGAGCCTGTATGACAATTGGTTAGTGGCAATAATTTGACCATTTCGATCAAATATTTTGCCCCGAGTTGGGGTGATGGGCAGGGTGCGCATCTGGTTGCCAAGCGCTTCTTCAGCGTAATAATCATGGTTACTGATTTGTAAATTATAAAGCCTGAGTATCAATACTGATGTAATAATCAAGATGAATAAGAAAGCCATCAGCATCCTGCTAGAGAAAATTTTATTTTCTAGTGCAATGTTGCTAATCTTTTCCATGACTGTGCTTTATTGGTGTTTACACTTTGACAGTGCTAACTTGACTAAAGGCCATAACAATGCACCTGATAAAGGTGCAAATAATAAATAATAACTAAAGTTAAAGCCTTGAATTAAGCTGTGTACTAGCAGGAATAAAATCAAGTAAATACTGGAGGCGATAAAAACATAAACCTGTTGTGTGCTTAAGTTAGAAACCATGAAAGACTGCTTAACATTTGTAATAAATGCACCGCTTAAGATCAATGCTAAAGCATTTTGCCCTAAGATATCACCTTGTAATATATCAAGCAACACGCCTAATAATAGCGCTAAGAAAAATCGACCTTTAGCTGGAAAGTAAGTGAGCCAGTAAATAAAAAACAACAACAGCCAAAAAGGAGAAACTTCTAGTACGATCTGGGATAAAGGCAGTGCACTAATGATAAGTGCAAAAAAAGTGATTTTCGCTAAAAAGACATAAGGACGCTGAGTATTCATCATTAATCATTCTCCCCAATAAGGACAAATTCTAACTGTTCGGTTGTTTGTATAGGGGCAAGCTCAATGTGTAAAAATGGAGCATCAGTATGTTGCTCTATGTGTATGACTTTTCCCATGGGATAACCCGCTGGAAATTTTGACCCAATGGCACTGGTTAAAAAGAGATCGCCCAATACGACATCAAAATCAGATTCAATAAAATTCACCACCAGTCTGCCTTGGTTCGATGCAACACCTTTACTAATACCGCGAATACCATTACGTTGATTTTTGATTGGCACATATTGTGTGGGGTCGGTAATCATCAATACAGTTGAGTATAGAGGTGTTGTTTGTGTAATTTGCCCAATGACACCTTTGGAGCCTAGCACCACTTGCCCAACGGCAAGATTATCATTACTGCCTTTGTTAATGATAATTTGTTTTTTAAGTCTTGATTGGCTGACAGAACTAACACGTCCTAGTATAAATTTTTGACTACTAATTTGATAGCTTGCGCCTAATAATTGCTTGAGCTTTTGGTTTTCTAATAGTAAAGCATTATGTGTTTGTAAATTCGCTTTTAATCGTGTTAGTTCACCATTAAGCTGCTTGTTTTGATTGAGCAGAGTTTGTTTTGTCGTGCCTTGTTCGTCAATCCAAATATAGAGTTGAGAAGGTAGGTTGACCACCAAGTAAATGGGCGAAATAAGTTTTGCAATGGATTGCTTAAGGTTATCTAAGTAAGAAAATTTATAATCTGAAAGAATCAGAAAAATAGCAATAAAAACAGGTGTAAAAAGTTTAAGAAACTGCATTACTTAGTCACCTTTCAGATTATTCTGCAGCTAGGAACCCCATAGAGTGTTTGCTAATCATATCAAGTGCCGCACCACCACCACGTGCTACACAAGTCAATGGGTCATCAGCAATACGTATTGGTAGGTTGGTCTCTTGATGAATAAGCTTGTCTAAGCCTTCTAGAAGGGCGCCACCACCAGTGAGCACCAAGCCATTTTCAGCAATATCAGAAGCCAGTTCCGGTGGCGTTTGTTCAAGTGCTGTTCTAACAGCTGCAACAATTGTTGCTAATGGCTCTTGCAAGGCTTCGCGAATTTCTGTATTGGTAATTTCGAAACTTACTGGAATACCTTTAGCAACATCAAGACCTCTAAATTCGATTTTTTTAACGACACTGGATTCAAACGCGGAACCCACTTCTTCTTTAATTTGCTCAGCAGTTGCTTCACCAATAATAACACCATGTTCACGGCGTACAAACCTAACAATATGACTATCAAAAAGATCACCGCCAACGCGTAATGAATCAGAGTAAACAATACCATTGAGTGACATAATGGCGATTTCTGTTGTACCACCACCAATATCGATCACCATCGCACCTGAAGCTTCTTCAATCGCCATGCCGGCACCAAGCGCTGCTGCCATAGGCTCTTCAATTAAGTAAACATCTCTTGCGCCTGCACCAACGGCACTTTCTTTAATTGCACGACGCTCAACCTGAGTGGCACCACAAGGGACACAAATTAAAACTTTAGGGCTGGGCGAAAAGAAACCAGAGCGCAATACTTTGCGAATGAAATGTTGTAGCATTTTTTCAGTGACTTTAAAGTCAGCAATCACACCGTCTTTCATTGGGCGAATCGCTTCAATAGATCCAGGTGTTCTGCCAAGCATGTTTTTGGCGTCTTGACCCACGGCAATAACCGTTGATTCTAATGAGCCTCTATCATTGCGAATGGCAACAACAGAGGGTTCGTTTAGCACAATCGCGCCATCCATGTAAATCAGCGTATTAGCAGTACCTAAGTCAATTGATAGATTTTGACCTTTAAAAAAATCAAACATAAAAAATCCTAGTGAAATATTGGTTAAAATAAAAGGATATCATACTATAAACACCTGATAAAAATTGGGCAATATTTAAAGCATAATGAAGATGAAAATCAAGCAACAACATGTGATTGAGAGTGTTTGCAATGCCTTGCAATATATTTCTTATTATCACGCACCAGATTTTATTCAGGCCATGGCAAATGCGTATGAAAAAGAAACGCATCAGTCGGCTAAAAACGCCATTGCACAAATTTTAATCAATTCTAAGATGGCTGCTCTGGGCCAACGTCCTATGTGTCAAGACACGGGTATTGTTAATGTATTTGTTGAAGTAGGCATGGATGTTACTTGGGAGGCGGAATTATCTTTAGAAGATATGATTAACGAAGGGGTTAGGCAGGCTTACACTAATCCGGATAATCCGTTACGCGCCTCTATTGTTAAAGATCCGTTATTTTCTAGAGTCAATACTAAAGACAATACGCCTGCAGTCATTCATATGAAAGTGGTGAGGGGTAACACACTGAACTTTATCGTTGCAGCCAAAGGCTGTGGTTCTGAAAATAAAGCCAAATTTGCTGTGTTGCAACCCGATGACAATGTCACTGACTGGGTATTAAGAACTATTCCAACCATGGGGGCGGGCTGGTGTCCGCCAGGTCTTATTGGTATTGGTGTGGGCGGTACTGCTGAAAAAGCTATGCTCCTAGCTAAGCAAAGTTTAATGGATCCGGTTGATATAACTGAAATTAGTGAAAAATCTAATCCAACTAATATTGAAAAATTACGCCTAGAGCTATTTAATAAGATTAATAGTCTTGGTATTGGCGCACAGGGTTTGGGTGGTTTAACCACAGTGCTTGATGTAAAGATTAAAGATTATCCAACCCATGCCGCCTCACAACCGGTAGCGATGATTCCAAATTGCGCCGCGACGCGTCATTTGCATTTTTCAATAGATGGTTCAGGTGTAGCTGAGTTACCAGACGTGGATATGAGTGTTTATCCTGACTTAGAAATGGATTATTCAAAGTACAAAAAAGTTGATTTAAATATATTAACACGTGAGCAAATGAGCGATTGGAATATCGGTGATACCTTGTTACTCACTGGCACCATTATTACAGGGAGAGATGCTGCACATAAGCGCATCAAACAAATGCTTGATAATGGCGAAGGCTTACCAAAAGGTGTGGATTTTGACAACAAGTTTATTTATTATGTTGGCCCAGTTGATGCAGTAGATGATGAAGTGATCGGCCCTGCAGGCCCAACCACTGCAACACGAATGGACTGCTTTACTGACATGATGTTAGAAAAGACCGGCATTTTAGGCATGATTGGAAAAGCTGAGCGCGGTCAAGCCACCACGCAAAGTATCAAGAAACATAAAGCCAGTTATTTAATTGCAGTGGGCGGTGCGGCATATCTTATTTCAAAGTCAATCAAAAAAGCAAAAAAAATAGCGTTTGAAGATATGGGTATGGAAGCTATTTACGAGTTAGAAGTTAAAGATATGCCAGTAACCGTTGCCGTAGATAGCGAAGGTCATAATATTCATAGTATTTTTCAAAACATTCAAGTCGTCTCGACTAAAGTATAATCACCCTTGAAGTTGGTCGGATGGTCGCTGGAAGGTTTACCTTTCAGAGGAAAGTCCGGGCTCCACAGAGCAAAGTGCTAGCTAACAGCTAGGTATGGTGACATAACGGAAAGTGCTGCAGAGATTTAAACCGCCTATTTCGATAGGTAAGGGTGAGAAGGTGCGGTAAGAGCGCACCGCGCGTTTGGTGACAACCGTGGCAAGGTAAACCCCACTTGGAGCAAGCTCAAATAGGCTACCATTGGTGCGGCTCGCACAAGGTAGCGGGTAGAGTGCTAAAGCGTTTTGGCAACAATGCGCGTAGATGAATGACTATCTATTACAGAACCCGGCTTACAGACCGACTTCACTTTTTTTTGCTACATCTTTTCCTTTTCCATCCCTGCCCCTCAAGAGGGTACTAAACCGAGTCAAGGGGTACTGAACAGGGTGCTGTGTTAAATATCAAAAAACACACAATCACACAGTTGTGTCTATGTGCAATCGTATTTGTTAATATTTACCTTGTACAAGTGATGCACAGCAGCCCTCTAGGAGGATAAAAACAAAATACTCGTAAAGATCAGCTTTATTTTGTTGTAGAATAAAAGCATGAGACTTATTCAGAAAATATTGATTGTTGTTTTTATAGGTGCTTCAGCTGGCGTTTATGCTGACAAAGAAATCTTGTATTCTGATAAAAATATTACCATCTATACAGACAATACCATGACTTACACTGGAAAAAAAACTGCACCAGTGTTTAAGCCTTCAAGTACTTGGGTGGAGGAAGACTTCTTTACTCAACAAGATAAATACTGTGAAGTGGATTCTAAATATATCGACAAGCTTAAAAAGAGTTTAAAAATTAAGACTAAACTGCAGCAATAAATCTATTTTATTTGTGCAAGAATTGCGCGGTCATTATTATTGTAATCTTTAAAAATTTTAATATTGTGAAATGCTTTATTTAATAATTTCACAATTTTCTGTTGCTGATTGTAGCCATGCTCTAGTAATAGATAACCGTTTTTATTCAGGTGTTTTGGTGCATTTTTGATGATAATTCGGATATCGTCCAACCCATCCTTTCCTGATACTAATGCTGTTTGTGGTTCATGAGTAAGATCATCAAGATAGGGGTCACTCTCTTCAATATAGGGTGGGTTAGAGACGATTAAATCAAAGGCTTGATCGGTCACAGCCCCAAACCAACTACCTTGAGTAAAATTAATGTTAGTCGTTGCATTGATTTTAGCCACATTAATTGCTGCCTGAGAAAAGTCTGTTGCACTAACTTTCCAACGCGGATTTATATCGGCTAAAGTGACGGCGATAATACCGCTACCGGTACCTAAATCTAATACTTGGTATTTTTGATTTTTATTGAGTAAATCAAGCGTGATATCGATTAATAACTCAGTCTCTGGGCGTGGAATTAGCGTGTCTTTTGTGACTTTAAAATCAAGATGGTAGAAGCCTTTTTTACCACTAAGATAGGCAAAGGGTACGCCTTGTTCACGTTGTTGAATAAAGTTTTCGAGTTGCTGTTGTTGTTTGTCACCTAAAGCGTAATCATTTTGCGCATAAAGCTGAGTATTGGATTTTCCCAACACTAAAGACAAAAGTGGCGCAATATCACATGCGCCACCGTTCAAATAATCTTGAACCGTCTTCAAGATTTATAAATTAACCGTTGTTAACCCTAAAGATTTCCAGGCGTTCATGCCACCGCGATAGTATTTGATTTTTGCAGCAGGGTAGCCATACTTAAGCAGTGCATTAATTGCCGCCGGTGTTTGACCACACCAAACGCCATTACAATACATAACTAAGGTTTTGGCGTATGAGAAATCATAGACATCATCCGCCTGAACGCCAAGCTGATCTTCCATGATCTCTAACGCCTTTTCTTTGTTTTTGAATCTTGTATAAGGGATGTTGACCGCTGTTGGAATACCGCCTGAAATGACTGGCCAGTTAGGTGTACGTGTATCAATCACTAAAATTGTGTCGTCACCAGCTGATCTTTGTTTGACATATTCGATGACATCAAGCTCACCAACTGTTTCAACAGCGTGCGGTGCAAACGGATGCATTTTTTGAATTTTTCCACGCGTGGTTTTTACATAAAAACTGGAGATTTCATTGTCTCGATCTTGGTCTCTTTGTAACTTAATAACTTCACCTTGGTGGTTTATATCTATTGAAACTACACCCGGTGAAATAAACACCTCTTTGGTCACTTCTCCTTCGGCATTTGCACCTAGTGCCAATAAGCTGGCAAGTAATACGATTAATTTTTTCATTTTCTCTCCTCTATTTATAAATGATTTGCAACAGCTACTGTTGATTTTTGACTGGGTTGTACTGATTTTTTAGCTTCAGCAGTTTTTAAATCAATTAGATTTTTAACTGCGACAATCAGCCCTAAACCAATAAATGCCCCCGGGGGTAAGATTGCCAATAATGTGCCTTGGTAATCTTCAAACACGGTGATACTCAGTGTATCACCTAAACTACCGAGTAGCAAGCTAGATTGTTCGAACAAAGTGCCGGAGCCTATTAACTCGCGCATTGCACCCAGTATGATCAGCACCACTGAAAAGCCAATACCCATCATTAACCCATCAAGCGCTGATTTACCCCAAGTGTTCTTACTGGCAAAAGCTTCAGCCCTGCCTAAGATGGCGCAGTTGGTTACAATTAAAGGCACAAAAATACCCAGTATTAAATACAAATCGTAAAAATAGGATTGCATTGTTAGTTCAACAACGGTGACAAAAGAAGCGATCAATAAAACAAAGATAGGGATACGAACCTCTTTTGAAATATGATGACGAAAGATGGAGATCGTTGTGTTTGAAGCGATCAAGACAAAGGTTGTGGCTAAGCCAAGGGCGATAGAGTTGACCACATTGTTGGTTACTGCTAGTAGTGGACACAGGCCTAATAATGCAACCAAAGCTTGGTTGTTATTCCACAAGCCATTTTTCGCAATTTTGATGTAATCGTCCATAGAGTTTGATTATATCAATCTCTATGGACGATAAAGGTTTGTCTACTTAAGAAAAGACGATCTCATTATTTTCAATATTGGCGTGGATGGTTGATCCAGGCAAAAACTCGCCCGATAAAATCTTTTGAGAAAGTGGATTCTCTAGTAATTGCTGGATGGTGCGTTTGAGTGGTCTTGCACCAAATACTGGGTCGTAACCTCTATCTACAATTAGTGTCATCGCTTGATCACTCAATGTTAATTTAAGATCAAGATCGGATAGACGTGATTGTAGAATTTCAATTTGAATCTTGGCGATGCCTTTGATTTGGTCTTTCCCAAGACTGTTAAAAGTAACGATTTCATCAATACGATTAACAAACTCTGGCCTAAAGTGTTCACTAACAAGTTTGATTAACTCTGCATTCATGTCCTTTCCTGGGTTTTCTTGGATTAGGTGAGAACCTAAATTCGAGGTCATTACAATCACCGTATTTTTAAAGTCAACCGTGCGACCTTGACCATCAGTTAAGCGACCATCATCTAAAACTTGCAGAAGTACGTTAAATACATCTGGATGGGCTTTTTCGATTTCATCTAGCAGGATGATTGAATATGGCTTGCGTCGTACTGCTTCAGTTAATACACCACCTTGTTCGTAGCCTACATAACCCGGAGGTGCGCCAATCAAACGAGAAACAGAATGCTTTTCCATAAATTCACTCATATCGACACGCACTATTGCTTGTTCGGTATCAAATAAGAAATCTGCCAAGGCTTTAGTTAGTTCGGTTTTACCCACACCGGTAGGGCCCATAAATAGGAAGGAACCATCAGGGCGATTAGGATCGCTCAAGCCTGCACGTGAACGACGTACTGCATCAGAAATTACCTTAACGGCTTTGTCTTGACCAACCAAGCGCTTGTGGATAATACTTTCCATTTGTAAAAGTTTGTCTTTTTCACCTTCCATCATCTTGTCCACAGGAATGCCAGTCCATCTTGCGACAATATGGGCGATTTCATCTTCGGTAACTTTGTTTCTAAGCAGGGTCATTTCTTCGACATCTGCACTTTCTGCTTGTGTTATTTTTTCTTCCAATGTTGGAATAATGCCGTATTGAAGTTCACTCATTTTGGCAAGATCATTGTTTCGATGTGCTGTTTCTAAATCAGTTTTAGCTTGCTCTAATTCTTCTTTTAAATGTTGTGCACCTTGAACCACCAGCTTTTCTTTTTTCCATATTTCTTCCAAATCTGCATATTCTTTTTCTTGCGATTTAATGGTCTCTTTAAGATCTTTAAGGCGCTCTTTTGAAGCCTTATCTTTTTCCTTTTTTAGCGCCATGCGCTCAATTTTCAGCTGCACTAATTTACGATCAAGCTTATCCATTGATTCGGGTTTCGAGTCAATTTCCATACGAATTTGTGAAGCCGCTTCATCAATCAGATCAATGGCTTTATCAGGCAGTTGTCTATCAGTAATGTAGCGAGTGGAATAGGTAACTGCTGCAATAATGGCTGGATCGGTGATTTCTACACCATGATGCACCTCGTATTTTTCTTTAAGCCCACGCAAAATAGCAATGGTATCTTCTTGTGTTGGCTCATCGACCAATACTTTTTGAAAGCGGCGCTCGAGTGCAGAGTCTTTTTCGATATATTCACGATATTCGTCTAAGGTGGTCGCACCCATACAGTGAAGATCTCCGCGAGCCAATGCTGGCTTAAGCATATTTCCAGCATCCATTGCACCATCACCTTTGCCCGCGCCAACCATAGTATGAAGCTCGTCAATAAACAGTATTACTTGGCCTTGTTCGGCTTCAAGTTCTTTAAGTACCGCTTTTAAGCGTTCTTCAAATTCACCACGGTATTTAGCACCCGCTACCAATGAAGCCATATCGAGTGATAGTAATCGCTTGCCTTTAACGCCTTCAGGTACTTCATTGTTAATAATGCGTTGCGCCAAACCCTCGGCAATGGCGGTTTTTCCCACACCGGGCTCACCAATGAGTACTGGATTGTTCTTGGTTCGGCGTTGCAGCACTTGAATGGCACGACGGATTTCACCATCACGACCAATGACAGGATCAAGCTTGCCATCAATTGCCATTTGGGTTAAATCAGTTGTGTATTTGTCTAAAGCATCTCTTTGTGTTTCTGCATTTTGATCGTTCACAGTTTCACCTCCTCTTAGGTTTTCAATCATGGTTGTAAGTTGTATTTCATTCACGCCATGCTTTTTTAATAGTTGGGTTGTTGCATCATTGCCTTTGATAATAGCCAATAAAAATAACTCGGTAGTGAGATAGCTATCTCCTCGATCGATAGCTAATTTATCGGTTTGATTCAATAGACGTAATAAATTTTGTGAAATATTAATATCACCCGTTGGATTGTCCAACGAAGCCAATTGATTCACTTGTGTCTCAATATCAGATTTTAATTTGGCGAAGTCTGTCGAGCATTGAGATAAAAGGCTACTGACTGTGCTAGATGAATCACCGACCATTGCGCTGAGCACGTGCAAGGCTTCAATCACACTGTGATTAAAGCCATTGGCAAGTGATTGTGCATGAGCTAAATCCTGCTGAAATTGAGCCGTTAATTTATTAATATCCATGTATTATCTTGATGTTTTATTGTTAAGTTGCTTACTATCTATGGGATGATATGACGATATTCAAGGTCGTAAATAAAATATTATGTTAAATTTAGTATTGTTTGAACCAGAGATTCCTAACAACACCGGCAGTTTGATTCGTCTAAGTGCCAACATGGGCGCGAGTCTGCATTTAATTAAACCCTTTGGTTTTGAAATTACAGACAAACGCCTGAGACGAGCGGGGCTTGACTATAAGGAGTTAGCACAAGTCTATGAGTATGAAAATTTTGAAGATTATTTGGCTACGGCCAAACCAGATCGATTGTTTGCAGTGAGCTCTAAAGTATCTACTGGCTATGCTGACGTTAATTATCAAAGTGGTGATTCATTTTTATTTGGCCCTGAAACACGAGGCTTACCACAAGAAATTTTGGATCAATATCCAGGCATTACTTTACCAATGCAAGCAGGTTCACGTAGTTTGAATTTGTCGAATTGCGTTTCAATTGTGGCTTATGAAGCTTGGCGTCAGCTTAGTTTTGTTACATTATAAGCATTAGTAAAGTCTTTAATATTGGCTATTTTCTTGCCGGCTAATTGAACTTTCTCTAAGCTCAATACGCCATCACCAGTTGCTACATGGCAAACACCTTTGGTGCATTTAATTACTTCACCTGGCTTTTCGTCATAGGCAAGACCTACGACGGTGGCTGATAAAATACGTAATACTTTGCCTTCAAATTTGTCACTTTGTGCATGCGTTTGAGCGATAGGGTAAGGGTTAAACGCCCTAATTTGTTGGTTGATTTGGACGGCACTCTGCGACCAATCAATCCAAGCTTCATCTTTGCTGAGTTTTTTGGCATAGGTGATACCGGCTTCATCTTGAACAGTAGGTGTGAGTCGTTCAAGATTTTCAAGTGCCTCGATAATACCTTGTGCACCAAGAATGGCTAATTTATCATGTAGAGATTGCGCTGTGTCGGACTCGGTAATGGCACAAGTTTTTTCTAGCAGAATATCACCGGTATCTAGCCCTTCATTCATTTGCATGATACCTATACCGGTTTGTGTATCACCTGCTAAGATTGCGCGTTGAATAGGGGCCGCACCACGCCAACGTGGTAATAGTGATGCATGAATATTGAGACAGCCATATTTGGGTGTTTCTAATACAGTTTTAGGTAAGAGTTGTCCGTAGGCCACCACCACCATGATATCTGCATTAAGGCTGGCTAGAATTTGTTGTTCGGCTTCATCTTTTAAGCTTTCAGGTTGAAAAATAGCCAGATTGTATTCTAGTGCTTTTTCTTTTACTGGGCAAGCGCTCAGAACACGACCACGACCTTTCGGGCGATCCGGCTGACAGTAAACACCTTTAATGTCGTGCCCTGTATTAATGAGTGATTCTAGAACACCAACAGAAAAATCAGGCGTGCCTGCAAATATAATACGCATACTTTTAGAATGCATTACTTTAGAGATTTTCGAGCAGTTTTTATCGCAGCCTTAACTTGATTGGGTGCAGTTGCACCTAAATGATCACGCGCACAAAGTGAACCCTCTAAAGAGAGTATATCGAACACATCGTTTTCAATGCGATCATCAAAGGCTTGCAATTCTTCCAGGCTTAACTCGCTAAGATCTTTTTGGTGTTCAATGCCATAAGACACAGACTGTCCAACCACTTCATGTGCATCACGGAAGGGTAAGCCTTTCTTGACCAAATAGTCTGCCAGATCAGTCGCTGTGGTATAACCTTTTTTAGTTGAGTTATACATATTATCACGCTTGGTTTCAATGGTTGGCACCATGTCAGCGAACACACGTAAACAAGCCTTAAGCGTATCAACGGTGTCAAACAGCGGCTCTTTGTCTTCTTGGTTGTCTTTATTGTAGGCGAGTGGCTGTGACTTCATGATGGTTAATAATGAAGTCAGGTTGCCATACACACGGCCGGTTTTTCCACGGACTAATTCTGGCACATCAGGATTTTTCTTCTGTGGCATAATCGATGAACCTGTACAGAAGCTATCTGGTAGTTCGATAAAATCAAACTGTGCACTTGACCAAAGAATGAGCTCTTCAGAAAAACGAGACAAGTGCATCATAATAACGCTTGCCGCAGACAAGAACTCAATGGCAAAATCTCGATCACTAACCCCATCAAGCGAGTTGGTACAAATACGCTCAAAACCTAGTAGTTCTGCTGTACGTTCGCGATTAATTGGATAAGTGGTGCCTGCTAATGCGGCACTTCCTAATGGCATTGAATTCATACGTTTACGACAATCAACTAGACGTTCAGCATCACGTGATAGCATTTCAAAATAGGCCATCATATGGTGCCCAAAACTGACGGGTTGGGCGGCTTGTAAATGAGTAAAGCCAGGCAAAATAGTGCCTGCTTCTTTTTCAGATAAATCAAGTAGTGCTAATTGTAAGCGCTTAATTTCTACACTGATTGCATCCACTTGATCACGTAGATACAAACGAATATCAGTGGCTACTTGATCATTGCGTGAACGACCTGTGTGTAGTTTTTTACCAGCATCACCACAAATAGCAGTCAGACGAGATTCGATATTCATGTGCACATCTTCTAGTGCAACTGACCATTCGAATTCTCCTGCATTAATTTCATCTGAAATTTGATTAAGACCCTCAATGATTTGGTCTTTTTCATCCGAGGTAAGTATGCCAACTTCGCTAAGCATAATTGCATGTGCAACTGAACCCTGAATGTCATACGGCGCAAGGATTTTATCAAAAAATACTGAGGCGCCGAAAATTTTCACGAACTCATCAGTCGGCTCGTTAAAGCGTCCACCCCAAGATTGATTAGTTTTTTTAGTCATAGTTCAGCACTCATTCGTTTATGTAATTTTTTAGTTGATTTTTCAATCACCTCATCTAGATCTGTCCAATAATACTCTTCACTAGGTACGCCTACAATTTTACCCAGAATTGAGCCATAATTATCCACCAGCATCACAGTTGGAAAAAAATTAACGGCACGCTTAAAAGCGAATTCATTGTGTGAAACTTCTTCATTATAAAAATTATTGATTTCGTCAAAGCTTTGCGCATCAATATGACGGATGATAATTTTTTTGTTATATTCACCCATTGTTGCCATTGGGCTCAAAACTTCTTCTTTGATTATTTTGCAATATCCACAGTCAGGGATGGAAAACATTATTAAAATAGGTATCTTTTGTTTCCAAACTTTTTGAGCATCCATTAAAAAGTCTTTTGCAACTGGCAGGGTGAGCTCTTCAGCTATACTGACGTTTGAAAACAAGAGTAAAAAAAGTAAACTGTATCGAATCATTTATCCTATTTTAATACAAAGCATGAATAAAACTTTAAAAATTGCAACACGTAAAAGTCCATTAGCCTTATGGCAAGCTGAACATGTTAAAGCCAGGTTAGAATACCATCACCCCGGTTTGAAGGTTGAGTTAGTTAAGATGACCACCAAAGGTGATCAAATACTCAATTCCCCATTGTCTAAAATTGGCGGTAAAGGCCTGTTTATTAAAGAGCTTGAAGTCGGAATGATGGAGGGTGTTGCAGATATAGCTGTACATTCAATGAAAGATGTGCCCTACGAAATCCCACCAGGATTTGAACTCGGTGCAATACTTAAACGCGAGAATCCATTTGATGCGTTTGTTTCTAATCATTATGAAAGTATTGATGATTTACCTCAAGGCGCCAAGGTCGGTACTTGCTCTATGCGTCGTATTGTGCAGCTCAAAGCCCTTCGACCTGATTTAGAAATATTGGATCTACGTGGTAACGTAAATACGCGATTGCAAAAACTCGATGACGGTGAATATGATGCGATTATTTTGGCTTGTGCTGGCTTGATTCGTTTAAAGTTTGAAGATCGTATTAAACAACAAATTTCAGCTGAGCAATCATTGCCAGCGGTTGGTCAAGGTGCAGTTGGTATTGAAATTCGTGAAAATGATCAAGAAATTCTAGATTTAATCGCCCCTTTAATTGACACTGAGACCTCTTATAGAATTACCTGTGAACGCGCTATGAATGCCCGCCTTGAAGGTGGGTGTTCAGTGCCTATTGCCGGATATTCTACCATTGAAGATGACCAAATCACGCTAACAGGCTTGGTGGGTAATGTAGATACGGGTGTTATTTTAAAAGAACAGGTTAGTGGATCCATTGATGAGTCAGAGCAGCTGGGTACGGTGTTGGCTGACAAGTTGATTTCATTAGGTGCTAAGGATATTTTAAAAGGATAGTGATGCCAACACCCATTGATCAACAGACTTTAGAACAATTACAAGATTGGACAATCCTTGATGAAAAACTACATCGAGTTTTTATCTTAGATAATTTTGTTCAAGCTTTTGGTTTTATGACACAAGCTGCCATTGTGGCTGAAAAAATGAATCATCATCCTGAATGGTCTAACGTTTATAAAACCGTTAGGGTTGATTTGACCACCCATAGCGAAGGCTGTATAACCCAATTGGATGCTGAATTAGCAGCGAAGATGGATGATATTTTCCACAAAATGAATCATAAAGGATAGTTAAATATGTTGAGATCAATCGAAAAAAGCTTTTTTAAAATCGTACAACGCCTAGGCTTATTGCTTGCAATACTTTCGTTTATTGCTGTTTTGGTATTGGGCTTTATTAGTTATCAAAAAATTAGCCTTGAAGCAAATGATCAAACTAATATCCCTATGATTTATTTTTCAGATTATCAAAATCCTATCAGCACTCAGCCAAAGAAAACAAAACAAGTTTTAAAAACTAAAGAAGAGGCCGGGTTTGACCAAGAGTTCAACACCCATGTAGATACAATTACTTCTAATTTAGAAAAGCTACCCGATACGGTGATTGATAAAACAGACTTAAAGTCAAAGGTTAGGATTTTGGTCAAAATTAAATCCAACCCTTATACTAAAAACTTGCAACTGGCTTACGTGAAATCATTGGCTAAACTAACCAAAAAAATGGCTATTGTAGGTGGCAATAAAACCAATGTTGACGAGTTTCTCAAGTGGCATGATCAAGAATTTTCTAAACAAGTTGATACAAATAAAGAACTAAATATACAGCAATTTATTTTGGTTAAGATGGCTACACTTAAGATAGAAGAAGTAGTAGGCTATAGCATGTTAGTTGTAGCAGCGGCAATATTTGGCATCTTCATCATGTTTGTAATGATGTTGGTGATGCTGCGAATTGAGCGCAATACTCGATAGTAATTCATATGCAAGCAATCGGGTTTAATGGCGTTGAATTTATTGAGTTTGAAAAAGAAACAGCCCCACCTAAAGGTCGAGATTTAATCGTAGAAATACAGGCCATTTCTATCAATCCGATTGATACCAAAGTTAAGCAAACAGTTACTAAAGACAGTCCTCTAAAAATTTTAGGTTATGACGCAGCAGGTGTTGTCATCTCTGTGGGTGACCAAACCTCTCTTTTTAAAGTGGGCGATGAAGTTTTTTATGCCGGTGACATGACCAGAGACGGCTCTAACGCCACCCATCAACTGGTGGATGAGCGGCTTGTTGGTCGCAAACCAAGCTCTCTTAGTTATGGGCAAGCGGCAGCTTTACCACTCACCAGTATTACCGCTTGGGAATCGTTATTCGATCGTTTAAAAATCACCAAAACAGATCATGATAAAACTTTATTATTAATCGGTGCTGCTGGTGGTGTGGGCTCTATGGCGATCCAATTTGCCAAACAAGTGGTTGGCATAAAGGTTATTGCCACAGCTTCCCGTGCCGAATCTAGCGACTGGTGTAAACAAATGGGCGCCGACATAGTGATTGATCACCATGACCTTATAGAGCAGTTTAAAGATAGCCATCTTGATGCACCTGACTTTATCCTGTGTATGGGCGATCCAGATGAATATTTTGAAACCATGGCTGAGTTGATCGCAGTACAAGGCAGTATTTGTTTGTTGGCCAATGCGGGCAAAGACTACAACATTAATTTACTCAAAGCTAAAAGTATTACCTTAGTTTGGGAGATGATGTTTACCCGTTCTATGTTTACAACAAAAGACCTTGTAAAGCAGCATGAATTGTTAAATGAAGTGGCAGACTTAGTCGATAGTGGAAAAGTAGTAACCACAGTAACACGTCAGCTGAACCCAATCAATTTAGAAAATATTGTCAAAGCACACACAATGATTGAGACGGGAGTTATGATTGGTAAGCTAGTGATTACTCACTAAATAAGGCATCAACAAATTCATTAGCATTAAACGGCTTAAGATCATTAATACCTTCACCGACACCAATATAACGAATAGGTAAATTTAACTCATCAGAGATGGCAAACAACACGCCGCCTTTAGCAGTACCATCAAGCTTGGTGATACTGATGCCGCTAAGCTCAATGGCTTTGTTAAATTCGATTGCTTGATTAACTGCATTTTGCCCAGAACCACCATCAATTACCAGCATGGTTTCATGTGGGGCATCTTCGTTGTGTTTTTTGAGTACACGCTTGATTTTCTCTAACTCTTGCATCAGATTGCCTTGCGTGTGCAATCTTCCGGCAGTATCAGCAATCAAAATATCAATATTTTTGGCTTTGGCTGACTCGTACGCATCATAAATTACCGAAGCTGCATCAGCGCCTGTGGCTTGGGCAACAACCGGTATTTTGTTGCGCTCACCCCAAACCTTGAGTTGCTCGACTGCTGCTGCACGAAAGGTATCGCCTGCTGCAAGCATCACAGATTTTCCTTGATTTTGGAATGACTTGGCCAACTTACCAATGGTGGTGGTTTTTCCTGCGCCGTTAATGCCCACGACTAAAATCACAAACGTTTCTTTAATGTCAGTATCTAGTTGATTGTCTTCAATCAGTAGTTTGGATAATTCATCTTTTAAAAATTGATACAAATTGTTTGAGTCTTTTAGTATTTTTCGTGAGGCATTTTTGCGTACACTTTCTAAAACCTTGTCGGTGGTGTTGATACCGATATCTGCAGTAATGAGCAAGGTTTCTAATTCATCGAGCAGGTCGTCATTAATTTCTTTTTTGCCTAATAATAACGTAGATAGGCCAGATCCAAGTTTCTGCCTGGATTTGACTAAGCGCTCTTTCAGTGAAGCAGGCTTTTCTTCTATTGGAGATTTATCTTTTTTAAAAAAATTAAACAAGGCTTTTGGCTATAATAATTGAAATATGAAAGCGTTAATTTTACTATTCTTTGGTTTGTCTCATTCTTTATTTGCATTGGCAAGTAATCACCTAGCTAATCAAGGTATTACTCAGGCTACATTAGACAATGGGTTAAAGGTTGTGGTTAAGGTGGATCAACGCGCACCGGTGTTTATCTCTCAGCTTTGGTATAAAGTCGGTGCTAGTGATGAATCACGCCCTACAACAGGTGTTTCTCATATGTTAGAACACATGATGTTTAAAGGTACTCGCACTTACAAATCAGGAGAGTTTTCACAAATTATTGCCAGAAATGGCGGTGATGAAAATGCCTTTACTTCAAAAGACTTTACCGCTTATTATCAAAAAATGCACAAATCGAAGCTAGAGTTGGCTATTAAGATGGAAGCAGATCGTATGCGCAATCTTACTTTTTCTAATCAAGAACTCGCTAAAGAACGACAAGTGGTGATTGAAGAGCGACGCATGCGTGTAGAAGATAAGCCTAATTCAAAAGTTTATGAAAATTTGCGTTTGATCTCATTTGACGAAAAAGGAGCGTATCACTCACCGGTGATTGGTTTTCAACAAGACATAGAAACCTATAGCTTAAATGACCTTAGAGTTTGGTATGAGAAATATTACGCCCCTAATAACGCCACACTGGTTGTGGTAGGCGACGTAGATCCAACTGAAGTCATTCATTTAGCAAAACAATATTTTGGCGATTATGCCTTTAATCCAAATATTAAACCGTCAAACCGAACAGCGACCACACTAAGGGGAAATTCTAAAGTATTAAAACTTAAAGCCGAGTTGCCGTTTTACGTGTTGTCGTTCCCTGCACCGAGTTTAAAAACTGCCACAGATAAAAGCACCCCTTACAAGCTCGAAATGCTGGCGTATGTGTTGGATAATGGCTTATCTAAGTCGCTCATTAGAAATCAACAAATCGCCTCAAGTATCGGCGTAGGCTATCGTTTGTATGATAAGTATGACACTTTATTTACGCTTAGCTTTATTCCGGCCAGTGGTGTGAGTAATGACACGGTGCTCAAAGCCATTAAAACCCAAGTGGATGAGTTAATCAATAACCCTGATTTTATTCAAGGGGAGTTGTCTCGTACTAAGGCACAGCTCGAGGCTGATTTTATCTTTGAGCAAGATCAAATATCCACCCAATCGTACTATTTAGGTATGCTTTCAACGGTGGGTTTAGGTATTGATAAGATGTTCACTTATGTGGACAACATGAACAGCATTAGTGCAACTGAAGTTTCAGCAATTGCCAAACATTATCTTAATTTTGATGATGCCAATTCGGTTGAGTTAATCCCACAAGGGGTGAAATGAGAATTTTAGTTTTATTGCTATTATTTGCAAGTTCTGCTCAAGCCAAGCTTGATATTCAACACTGGACAACCCCTGAAGGTGCTAAAGTATTTTTTGCACAAACCAAAGGTTTGCCGATACTCGATATTGCACTTAATTTTGATGCCGCTGCCTCTAGAGATGGTGATCAATTTGGCTTAGCATCACTCACCAGTGCGCTACTCGGTACAGCGACTAAATATCACAATGAAGAGCAAATCATCAATGCGTTTGAAGCAGTCGGTGCACAGTTCTCGACCAGTTCACTTAAAGATATGTCGATTGTGTCGTTGCGTACATTAACGCGACAATCAATCTTAAAAAAATCGCTTGATACTTTTACCGAGGTGATTACCCAGCCAAGTTTTAAACAAAAATATCTCACACGTGAAAAACGCCAAACTTTACGATCCATTGAGGCTGGCAAACAATCACCTGCCAATATTGCATCGCTTGCTTTTGATAAAGCCGTGTTTGTCGATCACCCTTATGCACATCCAAAAATTGGCACACAAAAAAGCATTAATAAAATTTCATTGCAAGATTTAGAGCAGCATTATCAACAGTTTTATGTGGCTAAAAATCTCACCATTGCCTTGGTGGGCGATATTAGCAAAGTCAAGGCCAAGCAAATTGCACGACAGATCTCTCATGGACTCAATGTTGGACAAAAAGCCAAGGCCAATTCAATCGTACTACCGCTCGAACAATCACAAGCCATTCATATCGAGTTTCCTTCAAAACAAACGCACTTACTCATCGGTCAAGCCGGTATTAATCGCTCGCATCCTGATTATTATCCTTTGTATTTAGGCAATCATATTTTTGGCGGTAGCGGACTTACCTCAATCCTCAGTGATGAAATTCGTGAGAAAAAAGGCTTGGCATATTCGGCTTATAGTTATTTCACCAAAATGCAATCGAATGGTTTCTTTATGATGCGCATGCAAACCAAAAATGATCAAGCCAATGAAGCCAAAAATATTGCTATTGAGACGCTCAAAAATTTCAGAAATAATGCGATTGACGCCCAAAAACTGCAAGATGGCAAGGACAATATCATTGGCGGCTTTGCTCTAGAGACCGCGAGCAATGCCAATATCCTCACTTATCTATCCATTATTGGCTTTTATGATCTACCACTGGATTATTTAAGTAGTTTTACCGACAAAATCAAAGATATTAGTGCCCAAGACATTCAAAAAGCCTATGAAAGACTTATTGATATGGACAAACTCATTATTTTGA
>OCRB01000005.1_pt1 | contig 30589 bp, 30 predicted proteins | sample 1496111 | NCBI WGS metagenome assembly OCRB01 (sample SAMEA3143267, study PRJEB22397) | metagenome
GGATTATCCAGTGCATGGCGTATTGCAGTTACCAACCTCAATAGCACAAATGGAAGATCTGCTCGATATTGCCTGATTTTTCCCTAAGGAGAGTTAAAAAACCAACCGAGAAAGGTTGGTTTTGGTTATTTGGTGGAGATGGCGGGGATCGAACCCGCGTCCGAAAACCTTCAAACAAAGAGTCTACATGCTTAGCTTGGTCAACTTGAGTTAGCCGCCTACCACCCGACCATCAGGGATGTAAGTAGCGATTTCAGAAAGTTTTAACCGAATTATCCTGAAAAAATAATCCTAGCGAGTCTGTGAGCGACCGTCATCTTAAAAGTACAGACAACCTCTAAGGGACGGCTAGCTATGCAGCTAGAGCGTAGTTGTTTTCGTTTGCAACTATCTTTTTAAAGAGCGTTTTAACGAGCTATCTTTATCCTCGGCATGCGTCCTTGAGATCCAACTCCTCGTCGAAGCCATGTCATCCCCAGGGGGTGACATTATAACACTAGTTACTATCATAATGATTGAATGCTTGTTCTGCTGACATCGGCAAGGTTTTGTTGTAGCACGTATCAAAATTTTGTTGTTTATGGCTTCTAGCATTATCTAAATTAATCATTAATTCAGCTTTTCTATTTTTTTCATGGTTATAAACATAGTCGCTGAGTGGAATAACTACCTCGGTGCATATCTTTTTAATTGAGTTTCTTTGTTTGTTTTTTTCACCATTTGAAGAGCTACCTTCATAAGTGATGATGGTGCAGTTTTCATGCGTTTTATAGCCTTTTAAAAGCAGGGTGTCGATTTTATCAATTTCGTTGGTGAATTGATAAATCTGAGATTTGTAATGTCTAACTGTTACGTCATTATTACAGGTTTTGTGTGCACGAGATTCGGGCGACATTTTTTGAAAATCTTCTAACGACGTACAAGCGTTTAATGAAAGGAGTAATCCACCTACAGATAGTACTTTTAAGAATATAATCATTATGTAATAGTAACCCTTGCAAATTTGCGCTTACCTACCTGATAAACGGCCGTGCCAGCTTCTGGCACGAGGTTTCGATCAGAAATTTTCTCGCCTTCAATTTTGGCAGCGCCTTCTTTGATCATTCTGAATGCGTCAGAAGTGGAATTGACTAGGCTTGCATCCTTTAATAGATTGGCAATCTTGATGCCTGCATCAAAATTGAATTCTGGCATTTCATCGGGTACTTTATTTTTGGCAAAACGATTGATAAAGTTTTGTTGTGCTTGTTTAGCGTCATCATTACTATGAAAACGAGTGATGATTTCTTCAGCTAGACGGAACTTAATGTTTCTTGGGTTTTCACCATTTTCAATTTCTGTTTTCCATGAGGCAATGGTTTCTAGTGATTCAAAGCTTAATAGCTCAAGGTAGCGCCACATAAGCTCGTCAGAGATGGACATAATTTTTCCAAACATGTCATCTGGCTTGTCATCAATGCCAATGTAATTATCTAACGACTTTGACATTTTTTGCACGCCATCCAAACCTTCAAGGATTGGCATAGTTAGAATCACTTGCTGTTCCATTTTGGCTTGTTTTTGTAGTTCACGACCCATCAAAAGATTAAATTTTTGATCGGTACCACCGAGTTCAACATCTGATTCTAGAGCAACAGAGTCATAACCTTGGATGAGTGGGTAAAGGAATTCATGAATAGAGATACTTTTGCCAGATTTGTAACGTTTTGAGAAATCATCACGTTCTAACATTCTGGCAACGGTTTGTTGAGAGGCTAGTTGAATCATCTCAGTAGATGACATTTTATTCATCCACTCAGAATTGTAAACAACAGTGGTTTTTTCTTTATCCAAGATTTTAAAAACTTGATCTTGATAAGATTGAGCATTTTCAATAACTTGTTCTTGGGTGAGTGGCGGGCGCGTAGCGCTTTTCCCAGTTGGGTCGCCAATCATGCCGGTGAAATCACCGATTAAGAATAAAATCTCATGCCCTAAGTCTTGTAATTGCTTGAGTTTATTGATTAACACTGTGTGGCCTAAATGTAGGTCAGGTGCTGTTGGATCAAAGCCTGCTTTAATGCGCAGGGGCTTATTTTTCTCTAATTTCTTTTTTAGCTCGTCGAGTGGCAATATCTCATCGGTGCCACGCTGAAAGACAGCTAGCGTTTCGTTTGCATTCATTGTTTTTATGCTCTAGTGTGACCGTCACCAAGGACGATAAATTTTTGTGAAGTAAGACCTTCTAAGCCAACTGGGCCACGCACGTGGAATTTATCAGTACTAATGCCAATTTCTGCGCCTAAGCCATACTCAAAACCATCAGCAAAACCAGTAGAAGCGTTAATCATCACAGAGGATGAATCTACTTCTGTGATAAATCGACGACCTGATGTGTAGTTTTCAGTAACGATGGATTCGGTATGGCCAGAACCATGTTGATCAATATGATCGATAGCTTCACTCATTGAATTAACAATACGAATGGATAAAATCGCATCAAGATATTCCGTATCCCAATCTTCCTCCGTTGCAGCAATGATTTGATCTGATAGTTGTCGTGTTTGCTCACAACCTCTGAGTTCTACACCTTTAGCAATATACTCGGCAATCAGCTCAGGCAATACTCTGCTAACCGCTGATGCATGTACCAGTAGAGTCTCCATGGCGTTACATACACCATAACGACGTGTTTTGGCGTTAAAGGCAATTTTGATGGCTTTTTGTGTGTCAGCATCTTTATCAATGTACGTATGACAAACACCATGCAAATGTTTAATTACAGGTACTTTGGCGCTCTCACTAATGGCTTCAACTAAGCCTTTGCCACCACGCGGAATAATGGCATCAATATAGTCACTGGCTTTGACCAGTTCAGTGACTGCTTCACGATCTGTGGTATCAATTAGTTGCACACAGTACTCATCTAAGCCCGCATCAATTAGACCGTCTTTGACACAAGCATAAAGTGCCAAATTAGAGTGAATGGCTTCTGAGCCACCACGCAAAATTGCACCGTTGCCCGATTTTAGACAAAGCGCTGCTGCATCAATGGTAACGTTTGGGCGAGATTCATAAATGATGCCCATCACTCCTAAAGGTACGCGCATCTTACCGACTTGAATACCGCTTGGGCGGAATTTTAAATCGGTGATTTCACCAATTGGATCTGGCAATGAGGCGATTTGATTTAGACTTTCGATAATGCCATCTAGACGGGCGTCATCTAACATGAGTCGATCTAAGAGTGCCTCATCTAATCCGTTGTCTTTTCCGTGTGATAAGTCTTGTGCATTGGCAGCTAAAATAGCGACTCTGTTACTGTCAATTTGATTGGCAATATTAATCAGTGCATTGTTTTTAGCTTGAGTTGTAGCGCCACGTAAGGTTTTTGCAGCTGTTCTTGCATTTTTGCCTAGTGTGGTAATTAAATCAGTTATTGAGCCCATGGTGTTTTCCCAGCTAAATTTAGTAGTAGTGTGCGTAATTCATCAATTACATTGAGATTATCCATGCCTTTGATTGAACGGTCAATACGTCCAAGCGATAATAATAGTTTTTGTAGGCGTTGATAAGAATGGCGTTTAAGGATGCTAGTGACTATTGGTTTTCTTTTATTCCATACACGATGGCTTTGTAAAACCGAATCTACTTGTTTTACTTGCTGTAGTTCGATCGACATATTGATAATGGTGTTGATCTCTCGATATAAAGAATTACTCAGTTGGATTGGCATTGCTGTGTCATCAAGTAATGTTTCGTAAATCTTAAGTACTTGGTTGCCATCACCTAGGAGTGCTGCGTCAATCAGGCCATAAATGGTGTATTTGGATTGTTGATTGATTTGCTCTAGATACGCTTGGGTATCGATTTTCCCATTAGGGTAAGCCATTTTTAATTTTTGGATTTCTTGCATGGAAGCCAATAAATTACCCTCGGTACAAAAAGCAATACCTTGTGCTATTTCCCTATTGGATTCTAGACCCAGAGTTGCCATATGGTTGGCAATCCAGCCTACTAAGTGGTCACTTTGCACTTCCCAGTGTTGAACGATACCACCAAACTGTTCGAGTGTTTTAAACCACTTGCTTTTTTGCTGAGCCATGTCAAGCTTGCCAGTAGAGATAATAAGCAAAATATCATTCGGCATCGATGCGGCAATTTCACTCAACGCTTTCGACCCCTTGACACCGATTTTCCCAGTTTTTAGTCGGCATTCGATCATGCGTTTTGGTGAGAATAAAGAAATGGCTGACATTTCAGCGACAATTTGATTCCAATCAAAATTACCATCGACTTCAAAGCTGACTTTGTCGTCAAAACCTTGAATTTTAGCGGCCTTCCTGATTTGAGCTAAGCTTTGTTCGACCAGTAAAAGCTCTGGACCGAAAACAAAGTAAAGGGAGTTAAGTTGGTTGGTTAATGTATTGTTGAGTTGTTCTGGCTTAATTTTCATTTAAGCGATTTAATCTTCTCAACAGTTTTTTGATAATGGTGTTGCGAAGCTGTTCATAGCTCTCAGCAATTTGGAGTCGATCCGCTTGCGTTGCACTCATTTTGCTTAGATGTGTACTTGCTGTTAGGTCTTGAGATAATAGTAATTTATTGTTATTGTTAAACACTTTAACAGGCACACTTAAACTTAATGTGTAGCTGCTAGTTTTGCCGCTAGAGTCGTATGAAGATGTTTGCTTCTTTTGAGCTTCATCACCGACTTGAATAGCTAAAGATTGAGTGGCTTCAGAATTGAAACGTTTCTTTAATTCAAGCGTAAAGGCGTTGTTGTCAGTAGAAGTGATTGAGGCATTAAGTGGCGTGTTTTTATAAGGTGTGTGAAAACCACAAGCGCTTAATAAACTGGTAATAAGAATAATGGATAATAAGTTAATCTTTGACATAATTTCGCAGGCGTTTCATATTAAGTTAAGAATTATGACAGAATTTGAATTTATTTGTTGTTAAACCTTGAAAAATCGCCATCAATCCCTATATAAGAACGCAATAGGGTATATTTATCTTCTTCTTTTTATTGATCTTTTATTATGTTTAAAAATTTATTACTTTGGTTGGTTTTAGGCAGTGTCCTAACCTCAATTTTTAGCCAATTTCAGGGGGGTGAACAAAAAAATGAAATCACCTATTCTCAGTTTATTCAAAGCGTAAAGCAGGGCGATGTTTCTGGCGTAACCATTTCAGGAAGTAACATCAAAGGTGTTGGTGCAGGCGGCGAGCAGTTTTCAACCTACAGTCCTGGTGATCTAGGCCTAATGGGTGATTTGCTGGATAATGGTGTTTCAGTTGAAGCCAAGCCACCAGAAAAAGACGGATTCTTTAAGCAGTTAATTATCTCTTTAGCGCCGATTTTATTATTAATTGGTGTGATTCTCTACACCATGAAAGGCGCTGGCGGTTCAATGGGTGGTAAAAACCCAATGAGTTTCGGTAAATCTAAGGCCAGACTTATTCCTAAAGATGAGTCTAATACAACCTTCGATGATGTTGCAGGTGTTGATGAAGCTAAGGAAGATGTAGCGGAGTTGGTGGACTTCTTGTCTAATCCTGGCAAATTTACCAAAGTGGGCGGAAAGATTCCTAAGGGTGTTTTATTGGTAGGCCCTCCAGGTACGGGTAAAACCCTATTGGCTAAAGCCATTGCAGGTGAAGCAGACGTGCCATTCTTCTTTATTTCTGGCTCTGATTTTGTTGAAATGTTTGTGGGTGTGGGTGCATCACGCGTACGCGACATGTTCGAACAAGCTAAGAAAAATGCGCCTTGTATTATCTTTATTGATGAAATTGATGCTGTGGGCCGTCAACGTGGTGCTGGCATGGGTGGTGGACACGATGAACGTGAGCAAACACTGAACCAAATGTTGGTTGAAATGGATGGTTTTGAAGGCAACGAAGGTGTAATTGTAATTGCAGCAACCAACCGACCAGATGTATTAGACCCGGCATTACTCAGACCAGGTCGTTTTGATCGTCAAGTGACAGTTGGTTTGCCAGATATTAACGGCCGTGATGCAATTTTAAAAATTCATATGCGTAAACTGCCTATTGCCAAGAATGTTCGGTCAATTAGTATCGCTAAAGGTACTCCGGGTTTTTCAGGCGCTGACTTAGCTAATCTATGTAATGAAGCTGCCCTGCTAGCTGCTGGAAAAGATATAGAATTAGTCGGTATGCAGGAGTTTGAAAGGGCCAAAGATAAAATTATGATGGGTGCTGAACGTAAGTCTATGGCTATGGATGAATCGGAAAAAGAGATGACCGCTTATCATGAAGCAGGCCACGCAATTGTTGGGCGACTTGTGCCTGAACATGACCCCGTCTATAAAGTCAGTATTATTCCTAGAGGTAGAGCGTTAGGTGTGACTATGTTCTTGCCAGAAAAAGACAGCTATAGTATTTCTAGACGTAAGTTAAATTCTCAAATCTCATCGTTATTTGGTGGGCGTATTGCGGAAGAGCTTATGTATGGCGCAGATGCTGTTACTACAGGTGCGAGTAACGATATTGAACGTGCAACAGAAATTGCCCATAAAATGGTTAAGCATTGGGGAATGTCAGATACATTAGGTCCGTTAGCTTATGGTGAAGATGATGGCGAAGTATTTTTAGGTCGTCAGGTAACGAAACACAAGCATATTTCGGAAGATACATTCAAAGTGATTGATTCTGAAATTCGAAATATTATTGACGTCAATTACAAAGTAGCACAAAAAATCTTAGAAGAAAATAAAGATATTTTGATTGAAATGACCAAAGCTTTAATGGAATTTGAAACCATTGATAAAGAGCAAATTGATGATTTAATGGACCGCAAGCCTATTCGAGAAGCGGCAGTGATTATTGATTCTGATGTGGTTTCTACTGATCTAGGTTCCGGTGTTGAGGCTGATGAAGGTAACGATTCAGATGATAAACCAGTAGATGACAATCCGCAAGTAGCTTAATACCAAGCTGTAGTCAGTATGACTATACAAACATCAAAACCTTTGATCATGGGTGTGTTGAATATCACCCCTGATTCGTTTTCAGATGGTGGTCAGTACCTTGATACTGATAAAGCTATCGAAAGTGCCAAACTTATGATCAGCCAGGGCGCAGACATTATTGATGTTGGTGGTGAATCAACTCGCCCAAATGCGCAATCGGTTTCAACATCTGACGAAATTAACCGCGTGATTCCTGTGATTGAAGCACTACATCATTCAACTGATGCAACCATCTCAATAGATACCTCAAAATCAGAAGTGATGAAATTAGCCGTTAAGGCCGGTGCCAGTATGATTAATGACGTGTGTGCTTTAAGTGCTGATGGCGCGCTGGAAACTGCAGCCATGTTGGATGTTCATGTGTGTTTGATGCACATGCAAGGCAGCCCCAGAACCATGCAGAAGAACCCGACTTATAATGATGTAGTCGATGATATTAAAGATTTTTTTAGTCAGAGGATTGAAGTGTGCATTGAAGCTGGCATTGCTGAGGATAAAATTATTTTAGATCCTGGTTTTGGATTTGGCAAGACTCTAGAGCATAATCTAGAAATTTTAAAACGTTTCAATGAATTTAAAAGCTTTGGATTGCCACTATTGGCAGGCCTATCTCGCAAGTCGATGATTGGCACACTTTTGAATGATAGAAATGTTGATGGAAGGGTTGTCGGCAGTGTAACGGGGGCTATAATAGCAGTGCAAAATGGTGCAGATATTGTACGTGTACATGATGTACTAGAAACCAAAGATGCATTGACAATTTTAGGGGGTGTGAGTTGAGTAGTTATTTTGGTACAGATGGTATACGCGGTAAAGTAGGCGTCGCACCAATTACAGCTGATTTTTTCTTAAAATTAGGCTGGGCAGTGGGTTCGGTTTTGGCTAAAAATGGTAAGTCCAGTGTTGTCATTGGTAAAGACACTAGGGTGTCAGGCTATATATTTGAATCCGCTTTAGAGGCTGGGTTTTTATCTGCAGGTGTTGACGTGGGTTTGCTCGGCCCAATGCCAACACCGGGTATTGCTTACTTAACAAAAAAATATAATGCAAATGCCGGCGTTGTCATTAGTGCTTCGCATAATTCCTTTGAAGATAACGGGGTGAAATTTTTCTCTCTAGAGGGTTTTAAGCTTAGCGATACAGACCAAAAAGAAATTGAAGAAAAGTTAGCACAGCCAATGGTGAGTGTTGATAGTTCAAGTCTTGGCAAAGCAACGCGTTGCGAACACCCAATTAGTCAATATGTGAAATTCTGTAAAGAGAGCTTTGATTATTCCGTTAATTTAGGTGGCTTGGATATTGTGATTGATTGTGCACATGGTGCAACTTATCATCTTGCTGAGGATGTCTTCTCAGGTTTGGGCGCTAGTATTACGATGATTAACAATCAGCCGGATGGTTTTAATATTAACCTTAAGTGCGGGGCAACTGATACAGCGCATTTACGTGATGTTGTATTGGCGCAAAAAGCCGACTTAGGCATTGCTTTTGATGGTGACGGCGATCGATTAATTATGATTGATGCAAACGGCGAATTGGTAGATGGCGATGAACTGGTATTTATTTTGGCCAAGTCTTGGCATAGTCAAAATCACCTGCTCAGTAATACTGTCGTGGGTACAAAGATGAGTAATTTGGGTATGCGTCATGCATTAAGAGACTTAGACATTCGTTTTATTGAAGCTGATGTGGGCGATCGTTTTGTTATGGAGCAGATGCAAATCAATAATGCTATTTTAGGTGGTGAAGGTTCAGGTCATATTATTTGTTTGGATAAAGCTACTTCTGGTGATGCAATGATTGCAGCACTTCAAGTATTAGAAGTGCTTGCTAAGCGTGGTAAAACACTTAGCGAATTAAAGTCTGAAATGCAAAAATACCCTCAAGTATTAATCAATGTTAAAACCCAAGAGAAGGTTGACTTGGATCAACATGCAGTTTTAAAACAAACCCAACTTGAAGTCGAAAAAGCTTTGGGCGATGAAGGCCGTGTTTTGATTCGTGCCTCGGGTACCGAGCCGCTGATTCGCGTCATGGTTGAAGGCAAGGATTTAGACTTGGTACAACAAAGCGCAGAACAGCTGGCCGACGTACTTCGCTAATGACTTTTGATAATGCCGAGCTAGTTTTAGTCGGTTTAATTTTTCTTTGGGCAGGTTTTGTTCGTACAGGTTTAGGTTTTGGTGGTGCTGCATTAGGATTGCCTTTGATGTTACTAGTGGGTGCAACACCCGTTTATTGGCTACCAATTATCGGTATTCATTTATTGTTTTTTTCGTCACTGACTTTAGTCAAATCTTTAAAAAAAGTAGATTGGCCATATCTTAAGCGCTCATTATTGTGGATTATTCCACCAACCTTGGTTGGTGTGGCTGGCTTATTAAGTTTGCCTGATGATGTGATTGTGGTGTTTATTTATTCAATCACTATTTTTTACGCCATTACTTGGATCTTTAATACCAAAATCACTTCACATAGCCCGTGGGTAGATAAGTTATTACTTATTTTGGGTGGTTATGTGGCGGGTACATCGCTCACCGGTGCACCATTGATTGTGGCCGTATATATGCGCCATATTGCTAAAGAATATTTGCGTAATACATTGTTTGTGTTGTGGTTTATTTTAGTCAGTATTAAGATGATTACTTTTATGATTATGGATGTTGATATTGATTGGGAGTTTTCACTGTCACTTATTCCTGTAGCGGCGATTGGGCATGTGCTCGGTATCAAAGCGCACCAAAGCATTACTCAAAATGATGAAGCCTTTAAGCGCTGGGTGGGCGGTGCTTTATTTGTCATTAGTTCATTTGGGTTATTCAAGCTATTTTTGAGTTAAAATCAGCAACATGAATGAATATGTTTTAATTTTGGTGAGTACGATTTTGGTCAACAATTTCGTCTTGGTAAAATTCTTGGGTTTGTGCCCATTTATGGGTGTGTCAAAAAAAGTAGAAACTGCCATTGGTATGGGTTTTGCCACGACATTCGTACTCACATTAGCGAGCTTATCAAGTTATTTGATTAATGCCTATATTCTTATTCCATTTGATCTAGAATACCTACGCACCATTGCCTTTATTGTGACCATTGCGGGTGTGGTTGGCTTTACTGAATTGGTGGTGAATAAAACCTCTCCAGTTTTGCATCAGTCTTTAGGCGTGTTCTTGCCATTGATTACCACTAATTGCGCCGTACTGGGTGTGGCACTGTTAAATGTTGGGCAAGACCATGGATTCTTGGCTTCAGGTGTGTACGGTTTTGGTGCAGCCATTGGTTTTTCATTTGTATTGGTGGTGTTTTCAACCATTCGTGAGCGTATTGATAGTGCTAATGTGCCTGTGGTGTTTCAAGGTACACCCATTGCATTAATTACTGCTGGCTTGATGTCAATGGCCTTTATGGGCTTTATTGGATTAGCCTGATGTTTGATTCTGTTTTTATTTTTTCCGCTTTAGCACTTGGACTTGGTTTGGTTCTAGGTTATGCAGCAATTAAATTCAAAGTTGAAGGCAATCCATTGATAGACCAAATTGATGCAATTTTGCCGCAGACTCAATGTGGTCAGTGTGATTATCCGGGCTGTCGTCCTTATGCGACTGCCATTGCGAATGGCGAAGCGCCAATTAACCAATGCCCACCTGGTGGTCAAGAAGGGGTCGATGCATTAGCAGCATTGCTCGACGTTGAAACATTAACACTCAATGAAGAGCATGGAGAAACTCAACCTGATCATGTGGTGTATGTTGATGAAGAAGTCTGTATTGGTTGCACCTTGTGTATTCAAGCTTGTCCAGTAGATGCTTTTGTTGGTGCTTCCAAAGTAATGACAACGGTAATCGCAGATGAATGCACAGGCTGTGATTTGTGTATCCCAGTTTGCCCTGTAGATTGTATCCATGTATTGGAAGTTGCCCCAACGCTAAGCACCTATGTGCCTGATGTTGCTGAGATTGCCCATGCTTAATCAATCATTTAGTGGCGGTGTTGTCATTCCTAATCCACACCCGGTGGAAACGATAGAAATTATCTTAGCACCTTTGCCGGACAAAGTTGTTTTGCCTTTGCAACAGCGTATTGGCGATGAAGCCATTCCTTGTGTTAAAGTAGGCGACAAAGTTTTAACCGGGCAAGTGATCGCCAAGACTGAAGATCATTTTTGCGTGCCTATTCATGCCTCTATTTCTGGCAAAGTCGTGTCTATTGATAAGCAAATAATTCCACACAAATCAGGCTTAAAATCCAAGTGTATTACCATTGAATCAGATGGTAAGGATCAATGGGCAGAGTATAAAGGTTGTGGAACAGATTTCTTGCATTGTGATCAAGCTACAATGATTGAATATATACAGTCATCAGGCATTGTTGGTTTGGGTGGCGCTGGGTTTCCTGCACACGCCAAATTAGAAGGCATTCAAGATTGCCATACTTTAATCATCAATGGCACTGAATGTGAGCCGGGCATTATGTGTGATGATGCGCTCATGCAACACCATCCGCGGGAAGTGATTCGTGGTGTAGAGATCCTATTACATATTTGTGGCGCACAACGTGCAATCATCGCTGTTGAAGACGATAAGCAAGAAGCACTAAATTCGCTATTAATGTATTGTCATAATGAGCGTATTAGTATCGAGCAGATTCCGACTAAATACACTTCAGGTGCTGAAAAATTATTAATCAAAGCTCTACTAGATATTGAAATTCCTTCAGGTGGATTTGCAATCGATACCGGTGTTATTTGTCAAAATGTCGCTACGACTAAGGCAATTTTTGATGCAGTGGTAGACAACAAGCCTTTGGTTTCTAGAATTGTAACAGTGACTGGCTCAGGCGTTGAATCACCCAATAATTATGAAGTGCGTCTAGGCGCGTCATTTGAACATATTGTGTCAATGTCAAAGCCGAACACTCATCAACATACCATACGTATGGGCGGCATGATGATGGGTGTTGATGTTAAAACAACCAGTGTGCCAATTTGTAAAATTACCAACTGTATTTTTGTTAATAAACTAGAAACAAAACCCAGTACACAAGAATGCATTCGTTGCGGGCAATGTAATCAAGCCTGCCCGGTTGATTTACTACCTCAACAACTTTATTGGTATGCCAAGAGTGAAGATACGGACAAGGCAATGGATTATAATTTAGCAGATTGTATTGAATGCCGGTGTTGTGATTATGTATGTCCAAGTCACATACCTTTAGCTGAATATTTTTCTTTTGCTAAGGCGCTACATCGTAAAACCACTGAAGATCAATACCGAACGGATATTGCAAGAGAGCGATTTGAATTTAGAGAGTATCGATTAGAGCGCAACAAGCAAGAGCGTACTGAAATGATGGCAGCTAAAAAAGAAGAGTTAAAGAAAAAAATGGCCAATGATAAAGTGCAAAAAGACAAAATAGCCGCCGCCATGGCACGTGTCAAAAAAACAAAGAAGGCAAATGATGATGCATAGTAACGCACTTAATACCAATCAAATTATGCGTCAGGTAATGTACGCACTAGTTCTAGGTATTGGTGCGGCGTATTATTTCTTTGGCTGGGGTGTTATCCTGCAAATTACATTGGCTGTGGTGACAGCTGTCGTCGTTGAGTCTGCCTTTTTAAGCCTTAGAAAACTCCCAGTTAAACCTGCTGTTAGTGACGGTTCTGCTATTCTTTCAGCCATCTTATTAGCAATTTCAATCCCGAGCATTGCACCATGGTGGATTGTTGTTATCGGTGTGGCTTTTGCGATTATTTTTGGCAAGCAACTCTATGGTGGTTTAGGTAACAATCCTTTTAATCCGGCAATGCTGGGCTATGCTTTTTTGTTGATTTCCTATCCATTACAAATGACCACTTGGGCGGGTGAGTTTCTAGGTTTGTCCCAAGTAATCGATATCATTTTTAATTTAACTTCAGTAGACGCACTGAGTGGTGCTACACAATTAGACGAGGTTAAAACCCAACTGGCATTAGGTAAGGTGGTTGCTGAGCTAGATGTGCACTCAATCAGCCAAGCTTGGATTAATGTTGGCTTTTTATTAGGTGGATTGTATTTAATTGTCCGTAAGATTATTACTTGGCATATTCCTGTGGCTTTTATTACTGGTATGGTGGTTATTTCATCCATACTATATTTTATTAACGATCAAATATATCTGCCAATGCAAGACCATCTGATGTTGGGTGCCACTATGTTGGGTGCATTCTTTATCGCCACTGATCCAGTCTCAGCTAGTACAACACCAAAGGGACGCTTGATTTACGGATTTTTAATCGGTGTATTGGTTATTATCATTCGTGTGTTTGGTGGTTACCCAGACGGTGTGGCTTTTGCAGTGTTATTGATGAATATCACCGTACCTTTAATTGATTACTATACACAGCCCAAGGTATTTGGAAAATGACTTCAAACCCGATTTTAAAGGCTGGCGCTTTATTGCTTATCTTTACGGCGATTAGTATCTTTTTTGTTGCGTTAACGCAAGACACCACTAAGGAAAAAATTAAATACAATGAAGATCAATTGTTAATCAAACGCCTTGGTGAGTTAGTTTCAGGTTATGACAATAATATTCTAGAAGATAAGTTTTCAAAAGAGATAAAACTACATGGCTTGCAGCAAAAAGTAGGTGTTTACCCTGCTAAGCAACAAGGAAAAACTTTTGCTTATTTGATTGAGCACACTTACCCTAATGGCTATAACGGCAATATTCGCTTGTTAACCGGGTTTGATACCAAGCACCAGTTGTTAGGTGTTAGAGTGATCACACACAAGGAAACCCCTGGCTTAGGCGACAAGATAGAAACCAGAAAATCAGACTGGATTAAGCAATTTAGCGGGTTGTCTTTATCAAACCCTAGTCAAGGTAATTGGAAAGTAAAACGTGATGGTGGTGTGTTTGATTCATTCACTGGTGCGACCATTACCCCAAGGGCGATTGTGAGCGCCGCTTACCAGGTGTTACTTTACTTTACTCAGCATGAAATTAACTGATTTTGACTTCGAATTACCGAAGTCACTCATCGCCCAGAATCCACCAAAAAATAGAACAGATTCACGTCTTTTAGTACCTCAATCGACTATTATCGATTCATTTTTTCACCAAATAGAATCATTTATTAAACCGGGTGATTTGCTGGTTATGAACAATACTCGGGTGATTCCTGCTCGATTGTTTGGCCATAAATCCTCAGGTGGAAAAGTTGAAATTATGATTGAGCGCCTGCTCAATGATCGACAAGTGTTAGCGATGGTTAAGGCCTCTAGAGCGCCAAAAATTGATAGTTTTATCACACTTGAAAATGGAGATAAAGCTCAGATTATTAGCAAGGAAAACGGCTTTTATACGCTAGATTTTGTCACTGATTCACTCATTGATTTACTTGATAACGTTGGACATATTCCCTTACCACCCTATATTGAACGCAGTGATGAGCAAGCTGATCTTGAACGCTATCAAACTGTATTTGCCGATCGTGACGGCGCGGTAGCCGCCCCTACGGCAGGACTGCATTTTGATGATGAATTATTGTCATCTTTAAAAGAAAAAGGCATTGAACATTGTTTCGTTACTTTGCATGTCGGTGCCGGCACATACCAGCCAGTTAAAGCTGATAAGATTACAGATCATAAAATGCACAGTGAATATTTTGAAATTGATCAATCTAGCGTTGATCAAATTAATCAAACCAAAGATAATGGCGGTCGTATTATTGCTGTTGGTACGACAGCTGTACGCTCAATGGAGTCGGCCGCAAAAAGTGGGCAATTAAAAGCGACCAAAGAAGAGACGGATATTTTTATTTACCCTGGTTATGAATTCAAAGTAGTAGATATGATGATTACTAATTTCCACTTACCAAAGTCATCACTATTGATGTTGGTGAGCGCCTTTATTGGCCGGGAAAAAATGATGGAAATCTATCGGCACGCAATTGATAAAAAATATCGGTTTTTTTCTTATGGTGATGCCATGCTTTTGGAAAAACATGATGACAAATAGAAAGAAACAAGTCTTACAAGAGGTTTTTGGATTTGATTCTTTTCGCCCCCTACAAGAGCAGGCAGTTGACAAAATCTTAGCGGGTGAAGATGTTTTATTAATCCTTCCGACAGGCGGCGGTAAGTCGCTTTGTTATCAGTTGCCTGCGCTGTTAATGGACGGTATTTTGGTAGTTGTATCACCACTATTAGCGCTAATGCAAGATCAAATACTAGGCTTAGAAAGTAAAGGGATTAGTGCGACAATGCTATCATCTATGCAAAGCATGGAGGAAATACGAGTAACTGAAGAGGCGTTAATAAACCAAGAAATTAAGGTTTTATTTGTTGCACCAGAACGCCTTAATAATGATTATTTTTTGTCATTCCTAGATTCATTAAAAATTGCGTTCTTTGCCGTTGATGAAGCGCATTGTGTAAGCGAGTGGGGGCACGAATTTCGATCCGATTATCGAGAATTAGGCTTGTTAAAAACACGCTTTCCTAATACTAGTGTTGCAGCTTTTACTGCTACGGCAACACCGCAAGTTGAAAAAGATATTGTTGCGCAGTTGAATTTTGAACAAAGAGAGAATATTATTCGCGGCACAGTGTTTCGTGATAATTTGTATATTAATGCCAGTGTCAGACAAGGTAATGGCTATCAGCAAGTATTAAGTTTCTTAGAAAAACGTCAAAATGAGCAAGGTATTATCTATGCGCAGTCTCGTGCTAAGACCGAATCTCTGGCTAAATTTTTACAAGAGCAAGGGTTTCAAGCGCAGGCATATCATGCGGGATTAAGCCCGGCAGATAGGAAGTCTGCTTTTGCCAATTTCGTTGGTGAAAAAACCGATATTATGGTGGCAACCATTGCCTTTGGTATGGGCATTGATAAAAGCGATATTCGTTTTGTTATTCATACCTCAATACCAAAAACCATTGAGGCTTATTATCAAGAAATTGGTAGAGCGGGTCGAGATGGGATTTCTAGCGAAGTGATGTTGTTATATGGTACTGCTGATATAGGTGTGCTCAGCCGCTTTATTGATGAAGTGGAAAATGAAGATTATCGTAATTTAGCGTTTGGAAAACTCAATACCGTTAAGCAGTATGCCTTCTCTGAAAGTTGTCGTCATCAAGCACTAAGTCGTTATTTTGATGAAAATATCGAACCGTGTAAAACAATGTGCGACAGTTGTAATGAGCCCGATACTGAGCGTAAAGACATTACTGAATTAGCGCAAAAATTCTTATCAACCATTTATCGTACCGAACAACGCTTTGGACAGAATTACGTTATTGACGTGTTGAGAGGGTCAAAAGTTCAAAAAGTTCTAAACAATCGACACGAAGATCTGTCTGTTTACGGCATAGGGAAAGAGCTTAGTAAGCCTCAATGGAAGATGATTGGCGATAGATTACTAGAGTTAGAGTTGATCCAAGTAAGTGGTGAATATGGAAGTTTGGTACTCACTAGTCAAGCAAGATCAGTTTTAAAATCTGAAGAATCTGTTGATATTCGTGCAGTTAATTTTAATATTAGTAAGAAGGGGTCGTCTTCATCCAAAAAGTCAAGGTCTGCCCCACCTAAATACAATTTTGATGAAGCCATATTTGAATCACTTCGCGCATTAAGATTGGAGATTGCAACAGAAACTGAAATGCCTGCTTATGTTATTTTTGACAATAAAACCTTACAGGCTATGGCATATTTCTTACCCAATAATAAAGATAAATTTTTGAAAGTTAATGGTGTTGGTGAAGTTAAATATGAAAAATATGGCGAACAATTTTTAGCGTTAATCAACACACTTCGTGCTGATGATTTTCAAGAGCCAATACAATAAAGAGGTGAGTATGATTTATGAAAATGATTTAGTGATTGTAGAAATTGAGCCAAGCGAAATCCCTTGGGTGAAGGTTTTTACTCAACGAAAAATCAAAGAATTTAGTGAATGCACAGTAGAAGAAAAAACTGAAATTTTTAGAATTATCGATATCACTGAGAAATTAATGCTAAGCTATTTCAATGCAGATAAGATTAACATCGCTTCATTTGGGAATATGTTGCCCCATGTTCATTGGCATGTGATGGCACGTTTTGAAGGGGATAGCCACTTTCCAGAACCAATGTGGGGCACACAACAAAGAGAATCACAATTAGATCTACCCAATTTTGAGGTATTCTTTACTCAACTAGGAGAGCAACTATGAACCAATTAGAGAATCAAGAGCAATTAGATGTATTAAAGCGTGAAAAAGATGCAGTGTTGATTCTATTTGGTGGTGCACATTGTGGCGTGTGCCAAACCATCAAACCCCAAATCGATGAAAAATTCTCGCTCAAATTTCCAAATTTAGAGATGGTTTATATTGATTGTGAACAATTGCAAGAGGTTTGTGCACAACACGGTGTATTTTCTTTGCCAGTGGTGCAAGTGTTCTTCATGGGGCAGAAATTTATTGAAGAAGTAAGAGGGTTTTCACTGTTGGCATTAGAGCAAGAGATAGAAAAAACCTACGCCAAGATGAGTGGCTAACTATTGTCTTTAATTTTTTGTAAAGTTGATACTTCCAGATTGAATTCTTGAGCAAGTTGTAGTGCTCTATTTAGTCGTGCAGGTGCAGATCTCCCCATACACCCGTGCTCAAGATCGCCTTCAAAAGCTTCAATCATGCCTTGTTCTAAGGCTTCATCGTCAAAAGTTTTCCCAGTTAAAGCAGTTTGAAGTTTAAGTATATCAATCGAAACTTCGCGCATTAATTGTAAATGATTATTGCGCAAGTCATTCACATTAGCACCCGATTCAATCGCCACACCTCCCAGAGGGCTGCTGTGTATCGCCAGGCCGGCAATATTAGTAGTAAGAATGTAAAGATTTTTTAGTACTAATTCAAACAATAATTCATCTTTATTAGCAACAACATGTGCTGGAATATCAATAAGCGCAAGAGAGTCAGCAAGAGTTTGCGCCTTTGGGCCAAAGGCAGGGGATGAGATAAGTACTTTTGAATCCATGCCTTTTTTCTTTTCAAACCATACTGAAATGACAGTGGGATTTGTAAAATTATGTGTTTCCCAATCTCTTGGTAAAAGCTCATTTTGCATCATCGCCACACGATCTTTCCATTCAGAAGGAATAGAAGATAGTGCAGATTGCAGGTCACTTTCAGCAGTACAAACTAAGATTAGCTCAGGATCAATACTGGCTTTTAATTCATTAATATCTGTTGATCTGGTGATTGGATAAACAGCATGATTGTTTTTTAAAAAAGCACGTGCAAACACACTACCAAGTTCGCCAATACCTAAAACAACAATGGGTTTTTTCATTTTAGAATCTCTACTAAAGTTGAACCCATGGTGGCTGGTGTTGGTGATACTGCTACACCAGCCAACTCAAGTGCTTTAATTTTATCAATGGCTTTTCCACTACCACCACTAATGACAGCGCCTGCATGCCCCATACGCTTGCCTTTTGGTGCGGTGAGTCCGGCAATATAAGATACAACGGGTTTTGATATGTTTGACTGAATGTATTCTGCCGCTTCTTCTTCAGCAGATCCGCCGATTTCACCCACCATAATAATTGATTGGGTTTGGTCGTCAGCTTCGAATAACTTTAAGCAATCAATAAAATTCATACCTTGAATTGGGTCGCCACCAATACCGATACAAGTGCTTTGACCAAGCCCTGCTTGAGTGGTTTGGTGTACAGCCTCGTAGGTAAGTGTGCCAGAACGAGACACCACACCAACGCTACCGGCTTGGTGAATATTGCCCGGCATAATGCCGAGTTTGCATTCATCAGGGGTGATTACACCAGGGCAATTGGGGCCAATTAGTGTTGAATTTGAGTCTTTTAAGATTGCCTTGATTTTAAGCATATCTTGTACTGGGATGCCTTCGGTGATACAGGCGATTACCGGCATTTCAGCTTCAATCGCTTCAACGATAGAGGCGTATGCAAAACGTGGTGGCACGTAAATCATGGTGGCATTCGCACCGGTTTCAGCCATGGATTCTTTCACTGAGTTAAATACGGGTAAGTCTAGATGTGTTTGACCGCCTTTGCCCGGGGTGACACCACCAACAAATTGTGTGCCGTAGGCAATTGATTGTTCAGAGTGAAAAGTACCCTGCTTGCCGGTAAAGCCTTGAGTGATAACTTTAGTATCTTTATTGATCAATACACTCATTTTGACAACTCCACAATTTTAATAGCTGCTTGGGTTAAGTCTGCTTCGGTGTGAATATCGCAGTCAGAATCATCTAAAAGTTTTAATCCTGCTGGGGCGTTAGTGCCCTCAAGCCTTACAACAATTGGTAGGTTTAACCCAACCTTTTCAATGGCTTGTAGAATACCTTCGGCGATTAAATCACAACGGACAATACCGCCAAAAATATTAACCAAAATACCTTTAACATTATCTTCTGTTTGGATGAGTTCAAAGGCTTTAGCAACACGTTCAGCGGTGGTGCCACCACCCACATCCAAGAAGTTAGCGGGTGAGCCACCATGATGCTCAATCAGATCCATAGTGGCCATGGCCAAACCTGCGCCATTCACCATGCAGCCAATCGTGCCATCAAGCGAAATATAGTTAAGCTGGTGTTCTGCTGCCTGCCTTTCTTTTTCATCTTCTTGTGAAGTGTCGCGCATCTCAATAATATCTTCATGTCGATAAAGTGCATTATCGTCAAAGTCAATCTTCCCATCGAGTGCTAGTAAGTTCTTTTCTGCCGTGGTAATTAGTGGGTTGATTTCAATTAAACTCACATCTTTGGTGGTGAAAATTACATATAGACCAATCAATGCATTGCTAAATTGCTTGGCCAACTCACCTTCAAGATTAAGACTTTCAGCAATTGAAAGACAATCTTGAGTGGTTAAATTTCCCAATGGATCAACCCCAAATTTGATAATTTTATCCGGTGTTTCGGCGGCTACTTTTTCAATATCTATGCCACCTTCAGTTGAGGCTAAAATAGTAATCTTTTGAGTTTGACGATCAACCAGCAAGCCCAAATAAAGCTCGCGTTCAATATTTTGACCACCTTCAATTAATAACTGACTAATCGGTAGACCCTTGGTATCTGTTTGCGGCGTGATTAAGTTTGATCCAAACAATTGATTACAAGCAGCTTCAACCTCGTTAATTGAACGACATAAAATCACACCGCCACCTTTGCCACGCCCGCCTGCGTGTACTTGCGCTTTAACAACCCAGATATCACCACCCAACGATGCACAAGCGTTTTTAGCTTGAGATACGTTATCAATCAGCACTGATTCAGGTGTTTTAATATTGAATTGCCTAAACAGGGATTTAGCCTGGTATTCGTGTATGTGCATGAAAAAGTGCGTAAAATAAGATGCTTGAATTTTACACTTAATACTTAAAAAAATGGCGAATTACTCCACCAGTCAATTTAAAAACGGCCTAAAACTAATACTAGATGGCAATCCTTGTTCAATTATTAATAATGAGATTCGCAAGCCCGGCAAAGGGCAGGCTTCTAATAAAGTTAAGCTAAGGGATTTAATCACCGGAAAAACCCTAGAAAAAACCTTTAAATCAGGTGAGTCTGTCGAAGGTGCTGATGTGATGGAATTAGATATGCAATATTTATATAACGACGGTAGTGAGTGGAGTTTTATGGATCCAAATACTTTCGAGCAATATATGGTTAATGACAATGCCATGGATGATGTTAGAGGTTATTTGGTAGAACAAGATATGTGTGTAGTAACGCTTTGGAACGACAACCCAATTTCAGTGACACCACCTAACCATGTGATGCTTGAAGTCGTAGATACCGACCCCGGACTTAAGGGTGATACTGCTGGTACTGGCGGTAAACCAGCCACAATGAACACAGGCGTAGTAGTTCAAGTGCCATTATTTATCAGTATTGGTGAAAAAGTAAAAGTAGATACACGCACAAACGAATATGCGGGACGAACTTAAGCGTTATAACCATTTCTTAGCACAAATTCGACAATTCTTTTCTCAACAAGATGTCGTTGAGGTGCAAACACCCCAGCTTTTAAACACCCCAACAACTGATGTTTACATTGACAGCATTGCCATGCAAGTTAATGGGGATTTTGAAAAAAAATCAAAATTTTTACACACTTCTCCAGAAATAGAAATGAAAAAACTGCTGGCGAATGGCAGTGGCGATATTTATCAGATTTGCCAAGTATTTCGTGACAATGAGCAAGGCTCTCATAACTTTAACGAGTTCACGATGCTTGAATATTATCGACAAGACTTTGATATTCATCAGTTGATGGATGATATAACTCAGTTGTTAAAAACATTGGGTATTGATTCCCAGGTAACTAAATTATCTTATGCACAAGCTTTTTTTGAATATGGTGATATCGATATTCTCAATACGGATTTTGCAGCACTAAAGGTTATTGCTAGGACTCATGGTTTAAGTATAGATTTCGAGTGGATTGAAGATTTACAAATTTTTCTATTTACGCATTTGATCGAGCCAAAATTAAAAGACTTATCCTTATGTTTTATTTATGACTATCCAGCCGTACAATCTGCTTTGGCAATAGTGGAAGGCAAGGTGTCGCACCGATTTGAGCTGTATATAAATGGGGTAGAGGTTGCTAATGGCTACGACGAGTTGCGTCATGCTAATGAGTATCAAGTAGTGTTTGAGCAAGAAATAGAAAAACGTAGAACGCTTAAAAAATACACACCTGATTTGAATAAAGGTTATTTAGAGGCTGTTCAATCGTCACTACCCCAGTGTGCTGGTGTGGCTATTGGAATGGTGCGATTGTTCAGTGAAATTAATTTAAAATGAGTCATGATTAAATTTATTTCACTGTTGTTATTTATAGCATTACCTGTGCAAGCATTGCAGCTTTTACAATCAAAAGAAGGCAATAATACGGTTAAACAACGTTTAGAAGAATCTGCTGATGAGCAGTCATTGTCTGCCAAGCAACTTCACACTCAATTGAGAAAATCTGCCAAAAGTGGTGATGCCCGGTCACAGTTTAGTTTGGCTAACATGTACCACAAGGGTATGAATGTTAAGCAAGATGTTAAGTTGGCTTTTTATTGGTATACCCAAGTTGCTGAACAAGGCTATGTCACAGCTCAATTTAATTTAGCTGAAGATTACTATCACGGTGTCGGTGTCACCCAAGACTTAGAGCAAGCATTGTTCTGGTATGAAAAGTCAGCCCAACAAGATTTTGTAGATGCACAATATAAAGTAGCCAAGATGTATCACGAGGGTGAGGCCTCCACAGTGGATTATGATCAAGCCCACTATTGGTATGAAAGAGCGGCTCAGCTTGGCTTTGCGCCAGCACAATTAGAACTGGCTAAGCTTTATGAAATAGGCTTAGGTACTGAAAAAGATTTAAGGTTGGCACAGCATTGGTATGAAAAAGCAGCCATACAGCTAGACGCTGAAGCGCAATATTATTTAGCAGATTTCTTTGAGCGCCAGGGCGAGCCAGTGCAGTCATTACTCATGTATCGAAAGTCGGCTAATCAAGGGTTTACATTGTCACAGTCTCGTTTATCAGATTTATATAATCGAGGTTATCTGGTTAATCAAGACGATGCATTAGCACTTAAATGGGCACTTTTGGTGGCCAAAAAAGGTGACGTTGATGCGCAGTTTTTATCAGCACAAATCTATCACCAAAGCACTCAAATTAAGCAGGATCTGCCTCAGGCGTTAAAATGGTACGACAAGGCTGCCGAACAAAATCATGCCCAAGCGCAGTATCAACTAGCAACGTTATATGCAAAAGGTAATGGCGTAGATCAAGATGCCAACCGAGCTGTACAGCTGTATCAAGCGGCAGCTAATCAAGGCTTGGCTGTGGCGCAACATGCGTTAGCATTACGTTATCTGCGCGGCGAAGGGGTAGAAAAAGAGGATACAAAGGCAACCGAATGGTTATTAAAGTCTGCCAAGGGTGGATATGCGCCGGCGCAATATTTATTAGCATTAAGATATAAGCTGGGTCAAGGTGTTGAAAAAGACACTGAGCAAGAAGCTTATTGGTATCAAAAGGCAGCCAACCAAGGTAATACAGAGGCTCGCTACCATCTAGCTTTATTGTTATTAACAGGTGATGGGGTTGATAAAGATTCGGAAAAAGCACTTTCGATGCTACTGAATTTGTCAGTGCAAGAGCATGCATTAGCGCAATATCAACTGTACAAAATTTACAACCAAGGCGACATTGTTAATCGGGATGAGACCTTGGCCAGGGTTTATTTACATCGATCATCAGAGAGTGGATACTCCATCGCCCAATTCCAACTAGGCCATCTTTATCAGCAAAAACAATTATGGCAAGATGCGGTTAAATGGTTAACGTTATCTGCTCAAAAAAATTACGCACCTGCAAAATCATTACTGGTCGAAGTAAAATTATCAGCGGATAAAATTGCTGAGGAAAGAGCCAATAGTGATAATACTGAAGTGCTTGAATCGAATGACACTGATTTAGAAACGTTACAAATTCAATCTGAGTCAGCGCCTTCACTTTTAAGTGCTAACTCTAACGAGCCTGTGTTAAGTCTAATCTCTAACGAAGATCAAATTGCTCGATCATTGGCTGACAACACCAAGGTTATGAGTAATGTTGAAAAATTGGTAATCAGCGCTAAACAAGGTAATCCTATTGCCCAGCATAATTTAAGCACCTTGTTTAGTATTGGCGCTTTGGTACCAAGAGACAATAGAAAGGCCTTTATGTTGATGCAAGAAGCTGCCAAGCAAGGGTTAACGCAATCTCAAAATTCTTTGGCGATGATGTATATCAATGGTGTTGGTGTTGAGCCTGATTATCAGTCAGCTTATTTTTGGGCCAGTACTTCAACGCGTCAAGGTGACCACGAAGGTCAGCAAATTCTGTCATATCTAATTTCTATTGCTCAATAGGCCGATGGCAGATAAACCAACATCCAATTTTTGGCAAACACTCACATTGGATCAAATGAGCCGAACCCAATGGGAGTCGCTTTGTGATGGTTGTGGGCGTTGCTGTTTGCACAAATTGGAAGATGAAGATACCGATGAAATTTATTTTACGGATGTCGCTTGTCGCTACTTAGATGAAGAAACTTGCCAGTGTCCACATTACGATACTCGACAATCTTTAGTGCCAGACTGCTTAACCATTTATCCTAATTGGGGTGAGAAATTTAATTGGTTACCAAAGACTTGTGCTTATCGATTACTCTCCGAAGGCAAGGCGTTGCTTGACTGGCATCCTCTGATTAGTGGCGATGTTAATTCAGTGCATTTGGCAGGGATTTCTGTACGTGGTCGTACCTTTAGAGACGACGAAGTGGCTGAAGAAGATGTCTATAAACATGTTATTACTTGGGTGGACTGATGATGAAGATCGTACCATTGTTGTTTTTATTGCTTGTTAAGAGTGCGATAGCGCAGTGGCCCCATGAAAATATTTCACAAGCCGTATTTGCCAAATCGGTAGAAGATAGGGCGCCCATTGAGATAGTGACAGGAGCGAATGATTCTTTAGGTAAAATCTACTTCTTTACCAATATCCGTGATTTAACAGGTGATACCATTACCCATCGTTGGATTTACAAGGATAAGGTTAAGGCTGAGATCAGTTTTAATATTAAAGGGAAAAGGTGGCGTGTATGGTCAAGTAAAAACCTTTGGCATACATGGACAGGGCAATGGAAAGTTGAAGTAATAAATCAACAAAATGAATTACTATTGACAAAAATATTTGAATTTAGAACAGTACCTTTAAAAAGGGGCACAGGAAAGAAAAATGGATAAAGTAGTACTCGCTTATTCGGGCGGATTAGACACAAGCATTATTGTTAAATGGTTGCAAGATACTTACCAGTGTGAGGTGATTACCTTCACTGCCGACATTGGCCAAGGTGAAGAGGTGGAGCCGGCACGCGCTAAAGCGAAAGCAGCCGGTGTTGAGCAAATCTTTATTGAAGATTTACGTGAAGAATTTGCACGTGATTTTGTCTTTCCAATGTTCCGTGCCAATGCAATTTATGAAGGTGAATACTTATTAGGCACCTCTATTGCTCGCCCTTTAATTTCTAAACGTTTGGTGGAAATTGCCCATGAAGTAGGTGCAGATGCCATCTCACATGGCGCCACTGGCAAAGGTAACGATCAGGTGCGTTTTGAGCTTAATGCTTATGCACTCGATGCTGACATCCAAGTGATTGCCCCATGGCGTGAGTGGGAATTATCTTCTCGTGAAAGTCTAATGGCTTATGCAGAAAGCCATGGTATTGAGATTGATTACAAAAAACAAAACAAAAAATCTCCCTATTCAATGGATGCGAATTTATTGCACATTTCATATGAAGGTGATATTTTGGAAGACCCTTGGGCAGAGCCTGAAGACGACATGTGGCGCTGGACAGTGTCGCCTGAGAATGCACCTGATAAAGCCGAAACTATTGAGATTACTTATACTAAAGGCGATATTACCGCCATTGATGGCGAAGTAATGAGCCCTGCAACCGTGATGGAAGTATTGAACCAACGTGCGGGTGCACACGGTATTGGCCGTGATGACATTGTTGAAAACCGTTTTGTCGGCATGAAATCACGTGGTTGTTATGAAACCCCCGCTGGTACCGTTATGCTTAAGGCACATCGTGCCATGGAAAGCCTTACGCTTGATCGTGCAGCAGCACATCTTAAAGATGAACTTATGCCAAAATACGCCGAGATGATTTATAACGGTTTTTGGTTTGCACCAGAGCGTGAAATGCTACAAGCAGCGATTGATAAAACTCAAGAAACCGTTAATGGCACAGTCCGCCTTAAACTTTATAAAGGCGGTATTACGGTTGTTGGACGTAAATCTGATGATTCACTTTTTAGTGAAAAAATCGCCACCTTTGAAGATGATGAAGGTGCGTATGATCAAAAAGATGCAGCTGGGTTTATTAAACTTAATGCACTTCGCTTGCGACTCAAGGCTCTAAAGTAAAAAAACAAGCCGTTCTTAAAATTTCCTAAATTTTTCAAAATACCCACTAAAAATACCATTTAGTGGGTATTTTTATATTAAAAATGGCATTTTAAAGTATAAAAGTGGGTTTTTTATTAAATTATAAGACTTATTTCCATTATTTTATAAATTTTAGACAATAAAAAGCCCGATAAAAATCGGGCTTTTTATGTATGGAGGCCGGAACCAGAATCGAACTGGTCTAGATGGATTTGCAATCCACTGCATAACCGATTTGCTATCCGGCCAAGGTTGTGTGCAAAGGGGTTATATAAAAAAAGCCTGTCACGACAGGCTTTTGAATTTGGAGCGGGAAACGAGATTCGAACTCGCGACATTCACGTTGGCAACGTGATGCTCTACCAGCTGAGCTATTCCCGCAATAGGTGGCAAATTATAGTGTTTTTTCGCTAAGAGTCAAATGTTTTTACACCTTCTTTTAAATAAATAAAGCCTGAGTACAAGGTTAGCAAGGTTGCAGCTAGTAATAAAGTCACACCGACCTCAAAACTTGGCAAGCCAAAGAACGGTTGTTGATAAAGTAAGAACAAAATGGCAAAGACTTGCACAAAGGTTTTAACCTTGCCAATATAAGAAACATTGACTGTAGAGCGCTGACCAATGGTGCCCATCCATTCTCTCAGGGCAGAAACTAAAATCTCACGAGAAATAATAATCAGCGCACAAATGGTAATGTACCAATGTGTATCAGTGGGATAGAAATCCACCAATAATATCAGTGCCACAGACACCATTAGCTTATCGGCAACCGGATCTAAAAAAGCACCCAATTGTGAAGTCATGTTGAGTTTTCTGGCTAAGTAGCCATCCAAATAATCAGTGGTGCTAATAAAAGCATAAACGCCAGTCACCCAAAAATTAATTTGCGTAAAAATATTGTCAGGTGCCTTAATATTAATAAATCCATCTGGATTGTAAGCAGGCTGAAAGTAATACAACGCAACAAAAATTGGAATCAGTGCAATTCTTGAAAGGGTAATTATATTGGGTAGTGTCATCATGAGAGATATTCTAACAGAGAATAGTAGATTTGTTGACACTTGAAAATGGTGGGCCCGACAAGAGTCGAACTTGTAACCGCTCGGTTCGTAGCCGAGTACTCTATCCAGTTGAGCTACGGGCCCATAAAGCGTGTAATTATCACCATATTCGACTCAAAGGTCAAGCGAGAAGTGGTTTATTTTTGTAAGCGATTGACCAATTGATCAAGTTGTACCATGCGCGAGCCTTTAATCAGTACCGTGGCATTGATATGATGCGTTAATAGGCGCGAAGCTAATTGATCCAAATCATCAAAATGCATGCCGTCATAATGCTTAGCTAGTTCTCCATAGCTGTAAACTGCATCTAGTGAATCTTTGGCTAATTGTCCAATCTGTTGATGGAAAGTTTTGGCCTCATCGCCCAATTCTGCCATGCTACCAAGTACGGCAACTTTTTCACCGGTAAAGGTGAGTAGTGTATTAATTGCCGCCTTCATTGATTGCGGACTAGCATTGTAAGTGTCATCAATAATGGTTAGATTGGGTTGTTGGATAACATTGAGTCGGCCTTTTTCGGCTTGGGTATTTTCCAAACCTTGTTTGATGATATTAATATCAACAGCTAATGCATGTGCACAAGCACTAGCCGCTAAGGCATTATCAATATTATGTTGGCCAATCAGTTGTAAGGTAACCGCTACTTTTTGATTAGCAATATTTAAATCAAAGCCATTGTTGTTAATATGGCTAGCAAAAATATCACCACCTTTGCCAAAGCTGAGGTCGCCTACAAAGGCGGTATCCGTGTTAACGATGTTTTGACTGTCATCACTATAGATTTCACCTTTGGCCTTAACCAAATTATCAAAGCCACCGAACTCACCGATGTGCGCATCTAAGGTGTTAGTTACCACTGCAATATCAGGCTGTGCGATATTGCGTAAATAGGCAATTTCACTCAGATGATTGGCACCCATTTCCACCACGGCATATTGGTGTTTTTGCTCCAACATTAGTAAAGTCATCGGCACGCCAAGGTGATTGTTAAGATTACCTTTGGTGGCGAGTGTTGGTGCTTTTAAACTTAATATATTGGCCAACATATTTTTAGTGGTGGTTTTGCCGTTACTGCCGGTAATGGCCACAACGGTTGGCTTAATGTTATTTAGATGCCAATGTGCAAGATCAGTCAGTGCAATTTGAGTGTCATCTACCAGTAAAGTGGGTAGATTGGTTGACACGGGCTTGCTGATAATAACGGCGACTGCGCCCATTTTTTCAGCTTCATCTAGGTAATCATGTGCATCAAAATTATCACCAATCAGTGCGACAAATAAAGCGCCATCCATGCGTTGTCTTGTATCAGTACATACACCGTTAATTAAAATATCACTCTCAAGCAAGGCTTGGGAGTTGAAGATTTTGGCAATTTCGCTGAATTTAGCTTGCAGCATTTTGTGCAATTTCGATATCACTTAAGACCAGTGTCTTATCTTTAAATTCTTGGATGGACTCATGCCCCTTGCCAGCAATGAGTAAACACTCATTTTCATTTAAAGTGGTCATAGCAGTTTCGATAGCGAGTTGCCTATCAAGGGTAATGTCTAACTCGAAACTGTCATCAATACCACTGAGGATATCGTCAATAATCGCTTGTGGATCTTCATCTCGCGGATTGTCGTTAGTGAGTACGATGGTGCTGGCTAGATCGCTGGCAATCTTACCCATTTTAGCGCGTTTACCTTGGTCTCGATTACCACCACAGCCAAAGACAATGCGTATTTGGTGGTCTGGGTAATGGCTTTGCAAAGTGTTAATGGCATTTTCGATGGCATCTGGGGTGTGGGCATAATCGACCCAAGCCAAAGTATTTTTAATGCGATGCATCCGACCCGTTGGCGGGAACAAGTGGTGCAATAGTGGAATGATGCTTGAACGTTCAAAACCGAGTTGTTCGACACTGTTGAGTGCGGCCAGAACGTTGGATAAGTTAAATTGCCCTAATAAAGGAGACTCAAATACAAAGCCATCAAGTTGGCATAAAAAGCCTTCAGTTGTGGCGTTGATTTTTTCAAATTCATCTAGACTGTAGGTAGTTTGTGTGGCGTGTTTAGAGATGGCTAAAAAATCTGCATGTTGATCGTTGTCACGATTAATCACAACACTTTTGAGTGAGTCAAGAGCAAATAGTTTAAGTTTAGTATCTCGATATTCATCCAAACTGTGGTGATAGTCTAAGTGGTCTTGCGTGAGATTGGTAAAAACAGCTTGTTTAAAATTAATCCCTGCGACTCTGTCTTGATCCAGCCCGTGAGAAGAAACTTCTAATACTGCCGTGTGAATACCATCTTGATGGTATTGGTGAAGTGTTTTATAGAGCGTTAAAATATCGGGTGTGGTGTTATTAGAAACCACAGCGCTATGGGTGATACCTAAGGTGCCAATTAGACCGTTTTTGACCCCGAGCTGATTTAATAATTGTGAGATAAAATAACTCACTGAAGTTTTACCATTGGTGCCAGTGACGCCAATTACTTCCACCTGCATTGCTTGAGGGTAATAAGTACTCGCTAGCACTGGCAAATGTTGTTTGAGATTATCGACACGCACGCTTGGCACGCTACAATCAAAATCTTGTGAATCGATCAACACTGCAACACAGCCGTTTTCAATGGCTTGATCAACATAATCAATACCATGAGAAGACTGCCCTTGTAAAGCAATAAATACATCGCCGGTTTGTATATTGGTTGCATTTAAACACAGGCCTTGAGTTTCGATATCAATCTGCGTGTCAACAATATCAGTTAGTAGTTCATTTAAATTCATGTGAGTATTATAAAAGGTTTATTGCAAAATAAGACTGAATGGCGTTCCTTGATAGAAAATTTTATTGGTATTTGTACCAAAAAATGTTTTAAAGCCTGAACCTATAGCCACTTTTTGATACAATAATGACTTTAAATATATTGAAGGGGCGGAAATGGCTTTAACACGTAGAGAGTTCATTAAGGTTTTAGGTGCTGGTTCGGCAGCCGGTTTAATTGGCACAGGACACGCTAGTAAAACCAGCTTGTTTGGTCAGGAAAATATGTACGAAGTGCCGAAAACAGGTAATGCTCGTATTTTGCATATCACCGATACGCATGGTAACTTATTACCTAACCATTTTCGTGAGCCAAATGTTAACTTAGGTTTTGGTTCTACTTTTGGCCAATTACCACATGTTGTTGGTAATAAACTTCTTAAGCAAATTGGCGTTAAGCCAGGTTCACCTGAAGCTCATGCTTTTACTTATAATAACTTCGAAGACTTAGCAGCCAAATATGGCAAGACCGGTGGTTTTGGACAAATCAAAACCGTATTAGAGTCTTTGAGAGAGGGTGCGGGCGGCGTACAAAATACGCTTACATTGGATGGTGGCGATACTTGGCAGGGTTCGGGTACATCACTTTGGACGCGTGGCGCAGATATGGTTGAAGCCACTAACATGCTCGGTGTTGATGTCATGGTTGGCCATTGGGAATTTACCTATAAAGAGGAAGAAACTTTAAAAAATATTGGCTTCTTTAAAGGTGATTTCTTGGGTCAAAACG
>OCRB01000014.1_pt1 | contig 20815 bp, 17 predicted proteins | sample 1496111 | NCBI WGS metagenome assembly OCRB01 (sample SAMEA3143267, study PRJEB22397) | metagenome
AGAGAAGGCGGTCGCACAGTTGGTGCGGGTGTTGTTGCTAAGGTGACGGAATAAGCTTTAGTCTAATTAACTTAATTAAGAAGACTAAAGTTGGCTCGGGCAATTGTCCGAGCCTTTAGAATATTTAGGCAAGTGGCTCAACTGGTAGAGTGGCGGTTTCCAAAACCGTTGGTTGGGGGTTCGAGTCCCTCCTTGCCTGCCAAATTAAAGGTGTAATGTGAGTAAGAGTGTAGAAAGTCAAGTAAAAAAAGAGTCATCAATAGTAATGATGGTATCAATCTTAATTGTGTTGGGCTCTTTTGTGCTTTATTACCAAGATCCATTAGGATTAAACACAACACTATATAAAGTATTGGTTTTATTAGTGGGCCTAGTATTGGCTGCTTTTGTATTTTTTAAAGCACCTCAAGGGGTTCGATTAAATGCATTTGTCAAAGAAACCAAGATTGAATTACGCAAGGTAGTTTGGCCAACGCGTGATGAAACGGTCAAGACCACTGGCATGATTATGGTGGCAGTGGTGATTGTTGCGATTTTCTTATGGATTGTCGATGCAATTTTAACTTGGGCTGTTCAGCTGCTTACAAACTAAGGGAATAAGATGGCTAAAAGATGGTACGTACTTCATGCAAGAAGTGGTTATGAAGCGAAAGTTAAAACCGCAATTGAAGAATCAGTTGTAAGAGAAGGTTTAGAAGACTTAGTGGGTGACGTCATGATTCCGACTGAACAAGTTGTGGAACTTAAAGACGGTCAAAAGAAAATGGCTGAACGTAAGTTTTTCCCTGGCTATATGTTGGTTAATATGGAACTCACTGAGCCAAGCTGGTTGTTGGTAAAAAATACCAATAATGTGATTGGTTTTATTGGTGGTTCATCAGGTAAGCCTTCCCCGATTACACAGCGTGAAGTTGATAAAATTATGGCGCGTGTGCAAGAGGGTGCTGACAAACCTAAGCCTAAAGTGGCTTATCAACCGGGTGAAGAAATCTTAGTGATTGACGGACCATTTAACGAATTCAACGGCACCATTGAAGCAGTTGATTACGAAAAGAATACACTCAAAGTAGAAGTATTGATTTTTGGACGTACTACACCAGTAGAATTAGAGTTTTCTCAAGTAGAGAAGACTTAAAGAGAAACAGCCTTAGCGTATTTTAAGGGTTGTGATTTAACAGGGAAGCTTAATAGGCGTTATACCCAAAACGAGGCAAACACCTCAAGGAAGAAAAATGGCTAAAAAAATTGAATCCTATATCAAGCTGCAGATTCCAGCACAAGAAGCTAATCCTTCACCACCGGTAGGTCCTGCATTGGGTCAGCATGGTGTGAACATTATGGATTTCTGTAAGGCGTTTAACGCACAAACACAAGACATTGACAAGGGTATGAAAGTACCAGTGGTGATTACAGTTTATAACGATCGTAGCTTTACTTTCATTACTAAAACACCACCAGCAGCATTGTTAATCTTAAAAGTGACCGGTATTAAGAAAGGTTCTGGCGTGCCACATACTGATAAAGTTGGCAAGATTACACGTGCACAATTAGAAGAAGTTGCGGCGATCAAAATGAAAGATCTAAATGCAAATGACATGGATGCAGCAGTGACTATTATTTCTGGAACAGCCCGTTCAATGGGTATTGAAGTGGAGGGTTAATCAGATGGCTAAATTAACAAAAAAACAAAAAGACATAGCAGCTAAAGTTGAAATCGGTAAACGTTATACAATTGAAGATGCAATAACTTTAATTAAAGAATGCGCAACGTCAAAATTTGACGAATCTATTGACGTTAGTGTCAACCTTGGTGTTGACTCTAAGAAGTCAGATCAAAACGTTCGTGGTGCAGTTGTGTTGCCAAATGGTACGGGTAAAACTGTCCGTGTTGCGGTATTTACACAAGGTGATAACGTCGCAAAAGCTGAAGCGGCGGGTGCAGATGTTGTCGGTATGGAAGATTTAATGAAATCCATGCAAGACGGTGATCTTAATTATGATGTGGTAATTGCATCACCTGATGCAATGGGTGTGGTTGGTCGTTTAGGTCAAATATTAGGCCCACGTGGTTTGATGCCTAACCCTAAGGTTGGCACGGTAACACCAGATGTTGCAACAGCTGTTAATAATGCAAAAGCAGGTCAAGTGCGTTACCGTACAGATAAGGCTGCGATTGTTCATGCTGGCGTTGGTAAAGCATCTTTTGATGTGAAAGCATTAAGTGAAAATATTGCGACACTAATGGAAGCATTGAAAAAGGCTAAGCCTAGTTCAGCTAAAGGCGTGTACTTTAAAAAATTAAGTGTTTCTTCAACGATGGGCGCAGGCGTATCGGTTGATTTAGCATCGCTTGATCTTTAATTAGACCAAGCAAAAGAATTCTTTGGGTCGCAGCGTTAATTCTGCATGGCCTCAAAGACCATAGGTTCGGATATTCCTCCTGGAGTATTTGTTTAATTGAGTGGTAACACGCTCGGCCTATGTAGAGGGTATGAAAATACTCTGTGGCGAAAGTTATCAAATAAGGTGGCTTTCTTTTTTAAACTGTTCAGGAGAGGCAAATGGCTCTAAATCTTGAAGCAAAAAAGGTTGTTGTCGAACAAGTAAATTCACTAGCTGATAGTGCAATTTCTGTTGGCGTGGCCGAGTATCGTGGATTGACAGTTGAACAAATGACTAATCTACGTTCCAGTGCAATGGATGCAAATGTTTCTTTACGTGTTGTAAAGAATACCTTGGCAAAAATAGCACTAGCGAAGACTGAATGCGAGTGTGTACTACCCGTTCTTAGCGGACCGGTAATCCTTGGATTTTCTCAGGAAGATCCAGGTGCAGTAGCACGCGTATTTAATGATTTCGTTAAAGATAACGAAGATTTAGTCGTTAAGGGTTTGGGCGTTTCAGGCGAATTTGTGGAAGCAGATCAGCTTAAGCGTATTGCAGACTTACCAACTAAAGATCAAGCGATCAGTCTGGTTATGGCGCTTATGTTAGCACCGGTAGAGAAACTAGCAAGAACTTTGAATGAAGTTCCGACAAAAGTAACTCGAGTGGTAGCGGCAGTTCGTGACCAAAAACAATAATAAATAAAAAGGAGTAAATATCATGGCATTATCAAATGACGATATTTTAAATGCAATTGCAGACATGTCTGTAATGGATGTTGTTGAATTAGTTTCAGCAATGGAAGAAAAGTTCGGTGTATCTGCAGCAGCAGCAGCAGCAGCACCAGCAGCGGCAGCAGATGCTGGCGGCGCAGTGGAAGAGCAATCTGAATTCGATGTTGTATTAACATCATTCGGTGAGAAGAAAGTTGCGGTTATTAAAGCAGTACGTGGCATCACTGGCTTAGGTCTTAAAGAGGCTAAAGACATGGTTGAAGCTGCACCAGCACCAATTAAAGAAGGTGTTGATAAAGCGGAAGCTGAAGATGTTAAGAAACAGCTTGAAGAAGCTGGCGCTAGCGTAGAACTTAAGTAATTAGTTCTATGTGTTACCCAAAATCCCCACAAGGGGATTTTGGTGTTTTTATCGTAAGAAGAAATTTTTACAAGCAATAATCAACTAATACGAGGTATTCATGGCTTATTCATTTACTGAAAAAAAGCGAATTAGAAATAATTTTGGTTCTAGAGAATCAATTTTAACCGAACCAGATTTACTGGCTATCCAGATCGACTCATTCAATGGCTTTATCCAAGCTGGCGAAAAAACAAAAAAAGATGTCGGCCTACATGCAGTATTCCAGTCCGTATTCCCGATAACAGCAGTTAACGGTTATGCAGAAATTGAATATGTTGATTACGAACTACAAGAACCAAAATTTAATGTTAAAGAGTGTAAATTACGTGGCGTCACTTTTGCCTCAACACTACGAGTTAAATTAAACCTTGTCTTATTTGATAAGAATGGTTCAACTCTCAAGAAAAAACGTCGAGTTAAACAAATCATTGAAGAAGATGTTTACTTAGGCCAATTACCACTCATGACCGATACAGGTACCTTTGTTATTAATGGTACAGAACGTGTTGTTGTGTCACAGTTACATAGATCTCCAGGTGTTATTTTTGAACATGATAAGGGTAAAACACACTCTTCAGGCAAGATCTTATTTTCATCACGCGTTATTCCTTACCGTGGTTCATGGTTAGATTTTGAATTTGATCATCATGAACATTTATATGCACGAATTGATCGTCGTCGTAAATTACCTGTAACAACGTTATTACGTGCAATGGGCTTAGGCGCAGATGCAATCCTAGATACTTTCTTTGAAAAAATTAACGTTAAACTTAAAGCTAAATCTTGTGATGTTGGCTTGTTACCTGCCAAATTACGTGGTGTGATTGCAGAGTTTGATATTAAATCAGGCAAAGACATCATTGTTGAAAAAGGTCGTCGTATTACCGCTAAGCATACAAAAATGCTGGAAGAGGCAGGTGTTAAATCAATCAATGCGCCGCTTGAATACTTATTGGATAAAGTTATTTCACAAGACTTGATCGATAAAGAAACGGGTGAAATCTTATTTGCTGCCAATACAGTGATTAGCGAAGAGGTGTTAGAAGCATTAAGTGCCAACAAAGTTAAGAAGATTGAAATTCTCTATATTAATGAATCTAAAGGTGGTGCATATATTTCAGACACATTACGTTTAGATGATACGCAAACCGAACTTGAAGCACGCATGAGCATTTATCATGTGATGCGTCCAGGTGAGCCGGCAACAGCAGATGCAGTTAACTTGTTATTTAATAACTTGTTCTTTAAGAATGACCGTTACGATTTATCTAAGGTAGGTCGTATGAAGCTTAATCGTCGTTTAGGCATTAAGTCTGAAACAGGCGAGCATGTGTTAACCAATGATGACATTATCAGTGTTCTTAAGTTGTTAATCGATATTAAAAACGGTAATGATTCCGTTGATGATGTTGACACACTAGCTAACAGACGTGTCAGAGCAATCGGTGAAATGATTGAAAACCAGTTTAGAATTGGTTTGGTTCGTGTTGAAAAAGCCGTTAAAGAGGGCTTGAACTTAGCAGAAACAGATGAATTAACACCACAAGACCTCATTAACTCTAAGCCGGTATCGGCAGCGGTGAGAGAATTCTTTGGCTCTTCTCAGTTGTCACAGTTTATGGATCAAGTGAATCCTTTATCGGGTGTCACGCATAAACGTCGTATTTCAGCCTTAGGTCCAGGTGGTTTAACCCGTGAGCGTGCAGGTTTTGAAGTGCGTGACGTGCATCCATCACACTATGGTCGTTTATGTCCAATTGAAACGCCGGAAGGTCCAAACATTGGCCTGATTAACACATTAGCGGTTTATGCTAAAACCAATGATTATGGTTTCTTAGAAACACCTTATCAGTTAGTTAAAAAAGGCAAAGTAACGGATGAAGTGATTTACGTTTCTGCGATTGATGAGCTTGAGCATACGATTGCACAAGCAAATGCGGCAGTAGATAGTAAGGGTCAACTAATGGATGACTTGATTCCATGTCGTCGTAAAAACGAATTTGTATTGGTAGGCTCTGAAGATGTGACTTTAATTGACATTGATTCCAAGCAAATTTCATCAGTGGCAGCGTCACTGATTCCATTCTTAGAGCATGATGATGCCAACCGTGCACTGATGGGTTCAAACATGCAACGTCAAGCAGTGCCTGTACTAAAGGCAGAGAAGCCATTAGTCGGTACTGGTATTGAGCGTGTTGTTGCAATCGACTCTCGCGTATGTGTTACCGCCAAACATAGTGGTGTGGTTGAGGCCGTAGATGCGTCACGTATTGTTATTCGTGTTGATTCTAAGCAAACCAAAGCGGGCGAGTTAGGTGTTGATATTTACAACTTAACCAAATACGCACGTTCTAACCAAAATACTTGTATTAACCAAAAACCTTTGGTAAAAACAGGCGATAAGATAGTAATAGGCGATGTATTGGCAGATGGCCCATCAACCGATATGGGTGAATTGGCGCTGGGTCAAAACATGAAAATTGCCTTTATGCCTTGGAATGGTTACAACTTTGAGGATTCAATCTTAATTTCAGAAAGAGTGGTACAAGAAGATCGTTACACCACGATTCACATCGAAGAGCTAACTGCGTATTCTCGTGATACTAAATTAGGTCCTGAAGAAATCACTGCTGATATTCCCAATGTGAGCGAATCTGCTTTGGCTAAATTAGACGAAGTTGGTGTGGTTTATGTGGGTGCTCGTGTTAAGGGTGGCGATATTCTTGTTGGTAAAGTAACACCGAAGAGTGAAACCGTGCTTTCTCCAGAAGAGAAGTTATTGCGTGCTATTTTTGGTGAAAAAGCCAACAGCGTTAAAGATTCTTCATTACGTATCGGCGCATCAAAATCAGGTGTGGTTATCGACGTACAAGTCTTTACCCGTGACCGTGTTGAAAAAGACACAAGAGCTGTGAGTATTGATGAAGAACGCTTAGCGAAAATCAGAAAAGACATTGATGACGAGTTTGGTATTATTGACGGTGATATATTCCGTCGTATCCGCTTAAAACTTTCTGGCAACGCATTAACCAAAGCGGTCGGTGATATTAAGGCTGGCGAGAAGCTAAACGCTAAACTAATGAAGAAGATTGACAATGCAGACATTGCGAAGCTTAAAGTTGAAGATGCAACTGTAAATAAAGAAGTTGCAGCATTGGTTAAACAAGCCAAAGCCAAGCAAGTTGAATTTGACAAGTTCTTTGAAATTGAACGCGCTAAGATTGCTGAGGGTGCAGAGTTACCACCAGGCGTTATGAAGATGGTTAAAGTTTATGTGGCAACACGTAAAACCCTTCAAGTTGGTGATAAGATGGCTGGACGTCATGGTAACAAGGGTGTGATTTCACGCGTATCTCCAATTGAAGATATGCCTTACCTTGAAGACGGGTCAACCGTTGATGTGGTGCTTAACCCATTAGGTGTGCCATCACGAATGAATGTTGGTCAAGTATTAGAAGTTCACTTAGGTTATGCAGCAAAAGGCTTAGGTTATAAAATTGCCGCAATGTTGGATGAGAAACGCACTGAGATGGTAAAAGAAATCAGAGCATTCTTAGATAAGATTTACAACTCTTACGGAAAGCAAGAAGACTTAGCTTCATTTACCGATGAAGAAATCATTGAGTTGGCTAATAACTTACGCGAAGGTGTGCCAATGGCAACGCCAGTATTTGACGGCATTAAAGAAGAAGACATTAAATCATTATTGAAAATGGCTGATCTTCCAGAGTCTGGTCAAGAGCAGTTATATGATGGCCGTACCGGTGAGGCGTTTGATCGCCCAGTAACGGTTGGTTACATGCATATGCTTAAGCTTAATCACTTAGTAGATGACAAGATGCATGCTCGTTCAACTGGTCCTTACTCATTAGTAACGCAACAGCCATTGAGTGGTAAAGCACAGTTTGGTGGTCAACGCTTTGGTGAGATGGAAGTTTGGGCGCTAGAAGCTTACGGTGCAGCACACACATTGCGTGAAATGCTAACCGTGAAGTCAGATGACGTTGCTGGCCGTGCGAAGATGTATAAGAGTATTGTTGATGGTGTTAACGTGACTGAGTCAGTCATGCCAGAATCATTTAACGTATTGGTCAAAGAGATCCGATCGTTAGGTATTGACGTTGAACTTGAGCAACACTAATAGGAGAATCCGATGAAAGATTTATTACAAATTTTAAAACAGCAGAATAAAGAGCAAGATTTTGATGCGATTCGAGTTGGACTGGCTTCTCCTGAGAAGATTCGTTCATGGTCATATGGTGAGGTAAAAAAACCTGAAACCATTAACTACCGTACATTCAAACCTGAAAGAGAAGGTTTATTCTGTGCTAAGATTTTTGGTCCAATGAAAGATTTCGAGTGTTTGTGTGGTAAATACAAGCGCATGAAGTTCCGTAACGTCGTTTGTGAAAAATGTGGCGTTGAAGTTACCTTATCTAAGGTTCGTCGTGAGCGTATGGGTCACATTGAGTTAGCTGCACCAGTTGCACATATTTGGTACCTTAAATCATTACCTTCTCGTTTAGGTCTATTGATGGATATGACGCTTAAAGACATTGAGCGTGTACTATATTTTGAAGCTTTCTTAGTGACCGATCCTGGTTCTACACCACTCGTACACAAGCAATTATTAACCGAAGAGATGTACTTTGATGCACTCGATGAATACGGTGATGATGAGTTTGAAGCGAAAATGGGTGCTGAAGCCATTCAAGATGTTTTAGCAGAAATGCAGCTTGAAAAAGAAGCAGCTAATTTGCGTGAAGACAGCTTAAACACTAAATCTCAAACCAAGCTTAAGAAGTACAATAAACGTCTTAAGTTAATCGATTCATTAATCCAATCAGGTAATAAGCCAGAATGGATGGTGTTAAAAGTATTACCAATTCTTCCGCCAGATTTACGCCCATTAGTGCCGTTAGATGGTGGTCGTTTTGCAACTTCTGATCTGAACGATTTATACCGTCGTGTGATTAACCGTAACAACCGTTTAGGTCGTTTATTAGAGTTAGATGCGCCAGAAATTATTGTTCGTAACGAAAAGCGTATGTTGCAAGAAGCGGTTGATTCATTGATTGATAATGGTCGTCGTGGCCGTGCCGTGATGGGTAATAATCGTCGTCCGCTTAAATCAATTGCTGACATGATTAAAGGCAAGCAAGGTCGCTTCCGTCAAAACTTACTCGGTAAGCGTGTTGACTATTCAGGTCGTTCAGTTATTGTCTGTGGTCCATATCTTAAATTACATCAGTGTGGTTTACCAAAGAAAATGGCATTAGAGTTATTTAAGCCGTTTATTTATAACCGCCTAATAGCTCAAGGTTTATCCTCAACTATTAAAGCCGCTAAGAAGATGGTGGAAAGTGAGGTGCCTGAAGTATGGGATATCCTTGAAAAGGTAGTACACCAACATCCAGTGTTACTTAATCGCGCACCAACATTGCACCGTTTAGGTATTCAAGCGTTTGAGCCTTTATTGATTGAAGGTAAGGCGATTCAATTGCACCCACTTGTTTGTGGCGCATTTAACGCTGACTTTGATGGTGATCAGATGGCAGTACACGTACCATTATCTGAAGAAGCGCAATTGGAAGCAAGAACTCTAATGTTAGCCTCTAACAATGTATTGCACCTTGCGAGTGGTGAGCCAATTATTGTCCCTTCACAGGACGTTATTTTGGGCTTGTATTACATGACGCGTGACAAGATTAATCAAAAAGGCGAAGGCATGATTTTTGTTAATCCAGCCGAGGCTTTAAACGCTTATGAATCTGGCGCTGCCACACTACATGCAAAGGTTAAGTTACGTATTCAAGAATATGAAAGAGTTGATGGCAAATACCAGCCAACAACAAAACGTGTTGTTGACACAACGATTGGCCGTGCAATCTTCTCAAGAATTTTGCCAGCCGGTTTGTCGTTCGATTTAATCAACGAAGCCATTTCTAAGAAAGTAGTTTCTAATTTGATTCATGTTTGTTATCAAACACAAGAGTTAAAAGACACGGTTATTTTTGCCGATCAGATGATGTATATGGGTTTCCAATACTCAACTAAGTCAGGTATTTCGTTCTGTTCAAATGACATGACTATTCCTGACACTAAAGCAGGCATGATTGAAGCAGCGGAATCACAAGTGAAAGACGTGCAAAAGCAGTACTCACAAGGTGTGGTAACTGATGGTGAGCGTTATAATAAGGTGATTGATATTTGGTCTCGCACTTCAGAGAAAGTGGCCAAGGCAATGATGGATGAAATCGGTTTTGAAGATTTCATTAATGCCGATGGTAAGACTGAAAAACTGGCCTCGTTTAACTCGGTCTATATGATGGCTGATTCTGGTGCTAGGGGTTCTCCAGCACAGATGCGTCAGTTAGCCGGTATGCGTGGTCTAATGGCCAAGCCTGATGGGTCAATCATTGAAACACCTATTACTTCAAACTTCCGTGAAGGTTTGAACAACATGCAATACTTTATTTCAACACACGGTGCACGTAAAGGTCTAGCTGATACCGCACTAAAAACAGCAAACTCGGGTTACTTAACCCGTCGTTTGGTGGATGTTGGTCAAGATTTAGTGGTTAATGAGTTCGATTGTGGTACTGAAAATGGACTCATCAAAAAAGCCTCAATTGAGGGTGGTAATATTGTGCAAACACTTGGCGCCGCAGTACTAGGTCGTGTGATGGCTGAAGATGTATTGGTACCAGATTCAACGGAAGTATTTTTGGCTAAAGGTCATTTAGTGACTTTGGAAGACAAAGATAAGATCGATGAATTAGGTGTTGAATCAATCAAAGCGCGTTCTACCATTACATGTGACACTCGCTATGGCGTTTGTTCAGCATGTTATGGTAACGACATGGCTCGTGGTCATCAGATTGGTGTTGGTGAGGCCGTTGGCGTTATCGCAGCACAGTCTATCGGTGAGCCGGGTACACAGTTAACCATGCGTACGTTCCACATTGGTGGTGCAGCATCTGCATCAACAGCGGTAAGTAGTGTCAACATAAATACAGACGGTGTCGCTCATTTAGAAGGCATGAAGTCAATTACTAACGCTAATGGCGACCTAGTGGTGATTTCTCGTTCGGCTGAAGTTACGATTCGTAATACCAGAGGCCAAGAAGTTGAGCGTTATAAGATTCCTTATGGTGCGATCGTTCATGTTCAAGATGGTGGTGCTGTTAAAGCAAAAGATAAGATTGCAGATTGGGATCCGCATACGCATCCAATTATTTCTGAGCAGTCAGGTCGCGTGGTTTTTGTTGATTTTGTTGAAGGTGTTACAGTTAACAAAAATACAGATCCATTAACCGGCTTAACTTTCTTCGAGATGATTGATGAAGCGGAAAGATCAGCAGCAGCGAAAGGCTTGAAACCACTGATTAAGATGGTGGACGAAAAAGATTCAGAGATGGTGCTATCAACGCATTACTTGCCTTCAACAGTAAAGATCAACCTAGAAGACAATCAAGTCATCACCGCAGGTGAAGTCTTGGCTAAGATTCCAAAAGATCAATCTAAGACCAGTGATATTACCGGTGGTCTACCACGTGTTGCTGACTTATTTGAAGCACGTAAAGCGAAAGATCATTCAATCCTTGCAGAAACAGCCGGTGTTATTAGTTTTGGCAATCCGACTAAATCTAAAGACCGTTTGGTTATTACCTCGAAAGAGGGTGAAGCGACTGAGATGATGATCCATAAATGGCGTCAAATTAACGTCTTTGATGGTGAAACAGTTGAAAAAGGCGACGTGGTTTCTGATGGACCGTCTAATCCGCACGATATCTTACGTTTGTTGGGTGTTGAGGCTTTGGCTAACTATGTGGTTAAAGAAGTGCAAAATGTTTATCGCTTACAAGGTGTAAATATTTCAGACAAGCACATCGAAGTCATTGTTAAGCAAATGCTACGTAAAGTTGAAGTGCTTGATGCGGGTGATTCTTCATTCGTGAATGGTGAGACTGCAGAGTATGGCCGTGTTATTGATACCAATAAACAACTAACAGCACAAGGTAAAGATCTAGTGATTTACCAAAGACTGCTAATGGGTATTACCAAAGCGTCATTGGCAACAGAGTCATTTATTTCTGCGGCGTCGTTCCAGGAAACAACACGCGTTCTAACCGAAGCCTCAACCACAGGTCGTGTCGATACATTGCAAGGCCTGAAAGAAAACGTGATTGTGGGTCGTTTAATCCCGGCAGGTACGGGCTTTACGTACCACCAAGAGAAGCGCGCGAAGCGCGCTGCAAGCGTTATGCAAACAGCCGATGCAGAATTAGCACTTTCAGCACAGTTGAGTGAAGCAGAAGAGGCGACTGAAGAGTAGTAAGAAACTTCACTAATAAAAAAACCGCAGTCAGTGATGGCTGCGGTTTTTTTTCGTCCGCAATTAAGACACACGCGCCATATCAACAACGCTTGGTATAAAATGCGATTATGAATAAATCAAGTTTTGATCAACATGTGGCAGATGGGTACAATCACATCCCCGTCTATAAAGCCGTCGCCATTGATACAGATACCGCATTAGGCCTATATTTAAAATTAGCCAACAACCCTTACTCTTATTTGTTTGAGTCAGTTCAAGGTGGTGAAAAATGGGGTCGCTACTCAATGATTGGCCTACATGCGCAAACCGTTATCAAAGTGTTTGACCATGAAGTTCGTATTGAGCAAGAGGGTAAACTATTAGAATCAACCGAAGTTGAAGACCCATTAGCTTGGGTTGAGCAATATTTAGATCAATACAAAGTGCCAGAGTTAGAAGTCTTGCCAGATTTTAATGGCGGCTTGGTGGGTTACTTTGGTTATGAAATTATTCGCTATATCGAGCCTAGACTGTCTAGCATCGACAAGCCTGATGAGCTCGGTGTAGCGGATATCTTGCTAATGGTGTCAAACGATTTAGTCGTGTTTGACAATCTACTTAACCAAGCTTTTGTGATTACTCATATCGATCCAAGCAAACAAAGTTATAAGGATGCACTCAGTCGTTTAGAGGAAATTACTAAGCAAATTGATCAACCATTAGAATCAACTAGCTATCAATCAGACCATATTACTGAGCAAGATTTCGTCTCAAGTTTTGGTGAAGAGAACTACAAAAACACCGTTAAAAAAATCCAAGAATACATTGTCGCAGGTGATGTGATGCAAGTCGTGCCTTCACAACGCCTCAGTTGTAAATTTAGCGCACCACCAGTGGAGTTGTATCGTCAACTTAGGCGTCTTAACCCATCCCCTTATATGTATTACCTTAATTTAGAGGATGCAGCAATTGTAGGTTCTTCACCAGAAATTCTAACTCGCGTCGATGGTGATAGGCGCGCAACCGTTCGCCCAATCGCTGGTACACGCTCTCGTGGTGTCAATGAAAAGGAAGACTTGGCGCTAGAAAAAGACTTGTTAGCTGACGAAAAAGAAATTGCCGAGCATTTAATGTTGATTGACCTTGGTCGTAATGACCTTGGTCGTATTGCCAAAACTGGCACAGTCGAACTTACGGATAAGATGTTTGTTGAACGTTATTCACACGTAATGCATATTGTCTCGAACGTTGAATGCGAGCTTCAAGATAACATGAGCGCGATGGATGTACTTAAGGCCACCTTCCCAGCAGGTACACTCAGTGGTGCGCCAAAAGTACGTGCAATGGAAATTATCAACGAAGTTGAGCCACTTAAGCGTAATATCTATTCAGGCGCCATTGGTTACTTGTCGTGGCATGGTTGTATGGATATGGCCATTGCCATACGTACAGCTGTAGTAAAGGACGAAATTCTTTACGTGCAAGCAGGCGCAGGTATTGTTTATGATTCAGTGCCACAATCAGAATGGGATGAAACTATGCACAAAGCACGAGCACTAATTAAAGCCGCCGAACAAGTTTGAGATAAGCAAGAATAAAAGAAACTATATTAGGTTTTCATAAAAGTGTTGCATTTGTATTTTTTATGGTTATCATGGGAGCTTTAGTAGGGTTGTAACTCCTTACGCGGGGGTTGTATTTTTTTAATATATAAAGAGGAGAGAAGCATGAAGAAAACCATTTCTTCTATCTCAGCAGTTGTGACATTGGCGACATTATTTATGATGCCAATGGAAGCAGGTGCTAAAGAGATGACGGACGAAGAAGTCACTTTCGGTCGTAAAGCAGGTAACTGCTTAGCATGTCACATGATTCCAGGCGGTAACTTGCCGGGTAATATCGGTCCACCATTACTTGCGATGAAAGCAAGATATCCAGATAAAGCAGTGTTAAAGGCGCAAGTTTATGACGCTACAGTTAGAAATCCAAGTTCAATCATGCCTCCGTTCGGAAAGCATGGTATCTTAACGGATAAGCAGCTTAATCAGGTTGTAAATTACATTTATTCTAAATAAGGAGAAAAATAATGAAAAGAAGATTATTTTTAAAAAGCGCAATGGCAGGTTCTGCAGTTGCAACAGCAGTAGGCGCAGGCTTACTTACACCATCAATGGTTTTTGCTAACTCAGCAGACTTTAAAGCTGTATCAGATGCGGCAGGTGCTTCAGCAGCAGGCGCTGGTAAAGGCTCGTTTAAGTTTAAAGCCCCTAAGATTGCTGAAAACGGTGCAGTAGTGCCAATGACAGTAGATGCTTCTAAAATGGACGGCGTGACTAACATTTCTTTCTATGTTGTCAACAACGGTACACCATTAGCAGCTTCGTTCAATTTGTCTGGTGCTCAAGGTTATGTTTCTACTCGTATTAAGATGGGTAAAACTTCTCCGGTAGACGCATTGGTTACTGCAGGTGGTACAACAACTAAAGTATCGCAAGAAGTTAAAGTAACAATTGGCGGCTGTGGCGGTTAATTATTAATTATTAATTAATAAATTAAATAAAATATTAAAGGAGAATAAAAAATGGCAAAGATTAAATTAAAGCCTAAAGCTAGAAAAGGTGTTATTGGTATCAAGTGTTTAATTAAACACCCAATGGAAACTGGTTTACGTAAGAAAAAAGGTAAATTAGTAGCTGCAAATCACATTGTTCACATGGTTGTATCGCACAACGGTAACAAAATAGTTGATGCAGATATTGGTAGCTCTATTTCTAAAGACCCGTACTTTAAATTCAACGTTGCTGGCGCTAAAGGCGACACAATCGAACTTAAGTATAAAGACAACAAAGGTAAAACAGGCTCTAAGACTGCTAAGTCTAAGTAACTGATTACTATTGAGGAGAGATTAATGAAAAAACTAATAACTGCAGTCGTCAGTTTAGGTTTAATGATTGGCACCGCATCTGCTGGTACAGATGTAGACGCTGATCGTAAAGCCTTTGTTGGCCACTTTAAATCAATTAAGCCTAATGTTGAGTTTGCAGATTACACGATTGGTGTATATGCTTACGATGAAGGTTCTAGAGATCAGTTTGAAGAGATCTTAGACGGCATTCCACCGTATGAAGAAGCAGTGGAAAAAGGCGAAGCGGAGTTTGAAAAGTTTGGTTTAGCTAAATGTACGGCGCTTGCAGATCCTGCAGCGGCACGTTTAGCACACCCATACTATGATGATGCAGCTGGTACAGTGGTAACACTAGAAGGCACAATCCGTAAATGTTATACTGAGCAAACCGGTAAGAAGATGGCTCCTATGAAAGGTAAAGTTGCCCGAATCAGTGCTTGGATTTCTGATCAAGCAGCCGGTGAAAAGATCAACGTAAAAGTTGAATCTGATGGCGCAAAAGCAGCGTATGAAAGAGGAAAGAGTACTTTCTATGCGAAGCGTGGCCAGTTCAACATGTCATGTGCGGATTGCCATGTATATAACGCCGGTAAAAAAGCCAGAGCTGATATCTTGTCACCAGCACTAGGTCACACAACACACGTTCCAATGTATCGTGCGAAGTGGGGCGGTATTGGAACATTACATCGTCGTTACGGTGGTTGTTACAAGAATATGCGTGCTAAGCCTCTAATGGCCCAAAGCCCAGAATATCGTGATATGGAGTTCTTCCATCAAGCGATGAGTAATGGCCTTGAGATTAGTGCTGATCGTTACAGAAAATAGGAGAATATGATGAAAAAATTATTATTAACTACCTTAACTGTATTTGCATTTTCAGCGCAAGCTGACTATCTAGATGGTGCTCATAACTGGAATACAGGTTCGTCTGATCCGTTTAAAGCGGCAATTACTGCTGCAGAAACTGACTATGCAACAGCATTGGCAGCTTCTATGGCATGGCGTGATACTGGCAAGATGATTAAAGAAGCACACAAGCTTCAAACATCAGGTGATACTGCTGCTGCACTTGCAGTAGCTAAAGCCGCTCACAACCAAGCAGTTAATGCGTTATCGCAAGCTGCCGTTGCAGGTTCTGCTGGTCCAAGATTCTAGTAATCTAAACAGTTAAATAAAAATACCCCTTAACTGGGGTATTTTTTTGTCTGGTTTTTTTTTGGTTACTGTGTAAGCGAAGAAATCAAAGGCAATAAAAAAAGCGCCATATTTGGCGCTTTTTTATTTTTACACTCAACTCTCTCCTTGGAATGTTTGGTTAATGTTGCAGCGTTCACTATTTGAGGATTTATGAAACTTACGGTTTTTTTTATAACTCACCACAACATTAAGATTTAAATTGTACCCTTAAATATAGTTCAAAAATAATCGTTTTTTTTTTTGCAAATGAGTTTTTAAGGTAAACTTTTAATATAAATTAAGGGGTGGGATTTTAATGAGAAAGAAAAAACATTTTGTCGAATACGCACAAGCCAAAAAAATGGTAAATGACTTTGAACTCTCGGTTGAAACCAAATTAGATTACCAAATATCATATAAAGAAATTCACGCAGACCTTCCTTCAGATCCGACATCAACTTATCAAAAAGAGTGGATTGACTGGAGTGTATTTTTAGACAAAAATTACATATAAATTGCACCATTTTAATAATTTATAAATTTCTGTTATTGTCTTTATTTTTAAATCAAAAAAATCATAAAAACCCTATTTTTCTGCATATTTATCACTAATTTTGACTATTTATAGGGATTTTTTAAGGGTGTTTGCATTGTTTTCTAAATTTTATGGCAGAAAATAGCATTTAAAGTGCAAAAAAGCACATGGTTGCGCTATTGTTAGTCATAATGGGTATTTAAATTCTGACATCAATAAAATATAAAAGGGGAGCACATGTTTAGCGAAGGTGTAAAAAATAAAATTGATAAATTCGGTGATTTCTTAATTGAAGTATTTCATTTGTTGGGCTTGTTTGTGATTGGTGGTACGGTAGCTTGGTCTGCGGTTAGTGAATATTTACTGATTATGCAGCATGATTCAGGTTTCGCTTCGCTTAAAGATATTTTATTACTGTTTATTTATTTAGAGCTTGGTGCGATGATCGGTATTTATTTTAAAACCCACCGTTTACCGGTGATATTCTTAATTTTTATTGCCATCACTGCAATTACAAGATTTCTGGTGATTGATATGAAGTCCTTGGTGGCCAATGATAGCTTTAATTTAATTATTATGGTTGCTTCTATTTTGATCCTGACTATTGCAGCAGGTATTTTAAGATTTACCGAAAAAAAATATGACACTTCAAGTGAGTGCTGTACATAGCTAATCAATATTAGGAGAGATAAAATGAATGTTGCAATTAAAGTAGGGGCGTTATTAGTTGGCGGTTATGCCGCTTACGGCATGGGCTCTTTTATGTATAACATGGGTAATGACATGACTGACATGACTCAATCAGTTGGGCGCATGACGAACGATGTTCATTCCATGGCTCAAGACATGAATGGCATGGCACGTAATATGATGCAAATGGCACAAAGCATGGTTGATGGCCAAAAGAAAATGGGTGATGATTTTGCTAATGTGGCTAGAGACATGAATGTAATGACTCGTTCCATGATATCGATGAGTAGAGACATGAACGGTCTTGGATCGCATATTTCCAACATGAATACCAATATTAAAGAAATGAATGGTTCTATGGCACGTATGAGTGGCGACATGTCAACCATGAATAACTCAATGTCAGGTATGCGCTATGATATTAATAAATTTACCAAACCTGAAAATATTATGATGCCTTGGATGCGCTAAGGTTGATCTCGTTTTTTAAAAACCGCCTTAAAGGGCGGTTTTTTATTGGCTAAAATTTTTAATTGTTTTTAATTTAAAAATATAAATAATCCGTAATTTTCCAGTTGTAAAATGAAGTGTATTATGCGAATTTTTTTAGTAATTTCTTAGTGTTATTGGATGCCTGATTCTGAGTTTGTCCACCTGCATTGTCACAGTGAATATTCCGTTGAGAATAGTTTAATTCGCATACCAAAATTGGTAAAAAAAGCCAAAGAACTCGGCATGAGCTCTATTGCGCTTACTGATAATGCCAATCTATTTGCGGCTGTTAAGCTTTATAAAGAAGCCAAAAGCGCTGGTATTAAGCCAATCTTTGGTGCCGAGCTTATTCTTAAAGGTGAAGATCAAAATTTCTCTTTACTGCTTTTGTGTCAAAATCAACAAGGCTATCTGAATTTATCCGAGCTGATTTCATTGTCTTATTTGCAAGGTCAAACGCTTGATGGTGTGAGTATTACTGCCGAGCAGTTACAAGCGTACCACCATGGCTTGATACTCATTGCACTACCGGTACGTAGTGATGTGGCACAACACTTAATTAACAATCAAATGCCTGAGGCAAATCAACAAGCTCAAGCTTGGAAAACTGTTTTTGGTGATCGTTTTTACCTGGGAGTACAACGTACGGGTCGAACTTATGATGAGCGCCACTTGCATCTTTGTGTTGAACTTGGCTTAGCGCTTGACATTCCTTTGGTGGCAACCAATGATGTGGAATTTTTACAAAAACAAGATTTCGACGCACACGAGGCCAGAATCTGTATTTCCCAAGGTGGCTTGTTGGATGATGCACGCCGTGAAAAACACTACCACACTGAGCAGTATTTAAAATCAGGTGAAGCAATGGAGGATTTATTTTCCGACTTGCCTGAGGTAATCATTAACAGTGCTGAAATCGCTAAGCGCTGCAATGTACATTTTGAATTGTATAAAAAGAATTATTTGCCGGATTTCCCAATTCCAGAAGGGTTGAATATTGCGCAATTTTTCACTCAAGAGTCAGAAGCGGGTTTAGACAATCGTTTGCAAGACATCAAAGCAGATCGTCAGATTTATGATGATCGCTTGGCATTTGAATTATCAGTGATTATTCAAATGGAATTTCCAGGGTATTTTTTGATCGTTGCTGATTTTATTCGTTGGTCAAAAGATAACGGCATTCCTGTGGGTCCTGGTCGTGGCTCTGGTGCAGGCTCTTTGGTGGCTTATGCGTTAGGTATTACCAATGTTGATCCAATCAAGCATGAGTTATTATTTGAGCGTTTTCTAAACCCTGAACGTGTTTCAATGCCAGATTTTGATATTGATTTTTGCACCGATCGTCGTGATGAAGTGATTGACTATGTCTCTAAGAAGTATGGTGCTGAGAAAGTATCACAGATTATTACTTACGGCACCATGGCGGCTAAAGGTGTTGTGCGTGACGTAGGACGTGTTTTAGGCCATCCTTACGGTTTTAGTGACCGGATATCTAAGTCTATCCCTAACGACCTTAAAATCAATCTTTCAAGAGCACTGGGTTATTTCAATGAAGGTGACTCACAAGAGAATAAAGACAAGTGGTATTCTGAAGAATTGAAAAATCGATATGACTCTGAAGAAAGCGTCACCACTTTGATTGATTTATCACTAGAGTTAGAAGGTTTGGTTCGTAATGTGGGTACACACGCCGGTGGCGTACTCATTGCCCCAAGTAAGATTAGTGATTTTTGCCCGATTTATAAAGGCCCTAACGAATCAGATGGCGTGGTTTCGCAATTTGACATGAAAGATGTTGAGGCCATGGGTTTGGTGAAGTTTGATTTCTTGGGCTTATCCAACCTGACGGTAATTGATAAAACTGTAAAACTTATTTTTGCCAAAGGTTTGAGTGATGAGTTAATTGATTTAGACACTTTGTCTTTGGATGATAACGGTGTGTACGAGTTGTTACAACGCTGTGATACTACTGGTATTTTCCAGCTTGAATCAGAGGGCATGCGTGGTTATTTGAAAAAACTCCAAGCTGATTCATTTGAAGACATTGTGGCTATGCTAGCCTTATACCGACCGGGTCCGCTCGGCGCTGGCATGGTCGATGACTATATTAATGTGAAGCACGGCACGCAAAAGGTTAAGTACCCGCATCCAATGTTAGAAGAGATTCTTAAACCAACCAATGGCGTGTTCTTATACCAAGAGCAAGTGATGAAATCTGCCCAAGTTATGGCGGGTTATTCGCTTGGTGGTGCCGATTTATTGCGCCGTGCGATGGGTAAAAAAATCGCTGCAGAGATGGACGCACAGCGTGATGTGTTTGTCAAAGGTGCGGCTGAGCGCGAGATTGATGTCAAAAAAGCCAATGAAATTTTTGACTTGATTGATAAGTTCTCAGGTTATGGGTTTAACAAATCACACTCGGTGGCCTATGCTTATATTTCTTATCAAACTGCTTGGTTAAAGGCGCATTATCCTGCTGCTTTTATGGCATCGGTACTTTCAGGCATGATGGATGATACAGACCGAATTGCCTTTACTGTTAAGGAAGTGCAAGCCATGGGTTTGACCGTTGATGGCCCGAGCGTTAATACCTCTTATCATCAGTTTAGTATCCGAGATGAAAAAATCATTACTTACGGTTTAGGTGCGATCAAGGGTGTGGGTGAAGCCTTGGTTGAAGTCTTAGTGGCTGAGCGAGAAGCAAATGGCGAGTATCAAGATTTGTTTGATTTTTGTTCGCGTATTGAGCGTCGATCTTTGAATAAGCGCGCCGTTGAAGCTTTGATTTATAGTGGTGCTTTAGATGGTTTTGGTGTTAATCGTGCTAGTTTGATTAAAAGCTATCCAAGTGCAATGAAGCAAGCAGAGCAACGACAAAATGACCAATCTAGTGGGCAAAGTGGCTTATTTGCAAATGAGCAAGTACACAACGAGTATGAAGTGCGTTATTTACCTGCCTCAAGTTTTTCGTTTAGAGAAACCTTGCAGTTTGAGAAAAGCGTGATGGGTTATTATTTTTATAACCATCCGACCGATGAATACCAGAACGATCTAGAGCGTATTAATACAACACTACTTAAAGATGTCATATATAGAAACAACAAGGAGGTACAAGTACTGGCTTTGATTTCAGAGCTTAGATATATCACCACTAAAAATGGTGACCAAATGGCCA
>OCRB01000017.1_pt1 | contig 18982 bp, 18 predicted proteins | sample 1496111 | NCBI WGS metagenome assembly OCRB01 (sample SAMEA3143267, study PRJEB22397) | metagenome
CTGACAAGGTGTTTGTGGTTGATCGTTCTTATAAATATTTAGGCTCGATTCATATTTCTACTTTGCTAACCAATGAAGCAGAGCAAAATATTAATCCACTGATTAACAAGATGCTTAAGCCTATCCCTGCAGACATGCCTGAAAAAGAAGTGGCGCATTTGTTTGAGCAGCGTAATTTGATTTCAGCACCGGTAATTGATGAAAACAATCAACTCATTGGTCGTATTACTATTGACGATGTGGTTGACGTGATTCGTGATGAAGCAGAACACTCGGTGATGTCAATGGCGGGTTTGGACGAAGAAGAAGATGTATTTGCACCTGTGATGCAAAGCTCTAAGCGTCGCAGTATTTGGCTTGGTGTTAATTTAATTACCGTCTTTATCGCGGTATTTTTTATCGGATTATTTGAAGCGACATTGCAAGAGAAAATCGCCTTAGCTATTTTGATGCCGGTGGTTGCCTCTATGGGTGGTATTGCTGGCACCCAAACCTTAATTTTGGTAACGCGTGGTATTGCCACCGGCAGGGTCACCACCTCTAACCTTAAAGTATTGATGAATAAAGAAGTAGCCATTGGTTTTTTAAATGGTATTGTGTGGTCGGTTGTTATTGCACTAGCGACTTACTTCTGGTTTGAAGATGTGATGCTCAGTCTTGTGATTGCTTTGGCTGTTATTGTTAATTTAATTTTTGCTGCTTTTTCTGGCGCATACTTACCCTCACTACTCATCAAGTTCAAAATCGATCCAGCCCTTGCAGGTGGTGTCATTCTTACCACGATTACTGATGTCATTGGTTTTGTGGCTTTCTTGGGTTTGGCTTCACTGGTCATCTAAAAATTCGCCCTTTGAATTGGTATAAATATGCCGTTTTTATTTAAAAAATACAACACTGTTAAAGGCAAAAAAGTCCAACAATTTTTATTGGACGAGGCTAAATTATCATCGCCTGTATCACAAAAACTTTTGTCTAAAAATAGAGTGTTTGATGACCAAGGAAACATCCTTAAAAATGGACAAATCTTAAAAGGTGAATATATACAAGTAGCTGTATTTGAAGGCCACACAAGAGGCTTAAAACCTATGTTTGAAGTGCAAGATTTTGCTGTATTTGATAAGCCGTCAGGGGTAATGGTCCATCCAACACGAAAAACTACTGAATATTGTTTACTGGATGAAATTAGGCATCATTTTGGTGAACAAGCAGATTTAGCACACCGTATTGATGCTGAAACATCAGGCTTAGTATTAGTCGCTAAAAACAAGCATGCAAGCAGAATCTTAAAAACCATGTTTGAAAATAGACAATACGAAAAGTCATATTTAGCCTTGGTAAAAGGCCATTTGCAAGATAATATTACAATTGATGCGCCGATATCAAAATCAACAGGCAGTATCAATATCAAAATGACGTGTGATAACGAATCTGGAAAAGCGTCAACAACCCACATTAAGCCACTGAAGTTTAACAAACAAGATGACACAACCTTGGTTGAAGCCATACCCATTACTGGCAGACAGCATCAAATAAGAGTGCATTTAGATTCGATCGGGCATACAATCTTAGGTGATCCAATCTATGGTGTTGATGATCAGATAGCTGATGAATATTTAAGAAAGATATTGTCAGATGAAAAGAGGATTGAGTTGATTGGTGCAAAAAGATTAATGCTTCATGCAAACAATCTGTTATTTGTTTACAAAGATAAAGAATATGATATTACTTCAAAATTTAGCAAATTTTACGAATAAACCAAATCTCGCTGTAAAAAAGAATAAATAAGGCGTTTTTAGGTTGAAAACACCCTATTTTTTCTATTTTTATAAGGATATTCGATGTAATGCACCCAGTAAATGGGCACAAGGGCAAGGCCTGTTGCAAAGGTAAAAAATTTCAGAAATTTTGTAAATCAGAAGTCTTTGGTAGAAATATCGTTATTTCCTAGCCAAGTTCTGAATTTTATTTGAATTTCTTCTAGAGTTTTTTGATTGTCTGCCTCAAATCGTAATACTAAGCATGGTGTAGTATTAGAAGGGCGAACCAGACCCCAGCCGTTAGGATAATCTACTCGTACACCATCAATGGTGATAATATTAGCCCCTTCAAAATTGACGTTTTCAGCCAATTTATCCATGGCCTTAAATTGATCGCCTTGCTCATCAAAATGAATATTAATTTCAGGTGTATTGATACTGTCAGGTAAATCGGCAAAAACCTCGGCGCAAGTTTTGTCGGTTTTTGACATAATTTCTAATAATCTTGCACCGGTGTAAAGTGCATCGTCAAAGCCATACCAACGTTCTTTAAAGAAAATATGGCCGCTCATTTCACCACCGAGTGCAGCACCGGTTTCTTTAAGTTTGGCTTTGATAAAACTGTGACCTGTACGCGACATAATTGGATCACCGCCATGTTCAGCAATGTCTTTTGGTAGTAAAGAAGAGCACTTCACATCAAATACAATTTTGGCGCCTTTATTGCGTTCAAGAATGTCTCTTGAGTACAGAATCATTTGGCGGTCTGCCCAAATAACATTACCTTTATTGTCAATGAGGCCGAGTCGGTCGCCATCACCATCAAAGGCAAAACCCATGTCTGCACCGGTATCTATTACTTCTTTGATAATATCTTCAAGATTATGCAATTTTGAAGGATCAGGATGATGGTTAGGGAAGGTACCATCAACTAAACAAAATAGCTTAGTGACTTTGGCACCGAGTTGTTCAAAAAGTTTAGGCGCAATATTGCCAGCAACACCATTACCTGCATCCACAACAATGTTGAGTGGTTTGTCGAGTTTGATGTCTGATTTGATACGATCAATATAATCTTGTTCGATATCAACTTTGGTTGAAGTACCATGACCCGTATTAAAATCATTATTAACAATACGTTGATAGAGTTCTTGGATACGATCACCTGAAAGAGTTTCGCCGGCAATCATAATTTTAAAACCATTGTATTCAGGTGGGTTGTGTGAGCCGGTAATCATCACCCCTGAGGTGGCGGCTTTGGTATACGTGCCGTAATATACCAGTGGGGTAGGTACCATGCCAATATCAACAATATGACAACCACTTGCTTTTAGGCCAGATTTTAGCGCATCCATTAGCGTTAATCCACTGAGGCGTCCATCGCGCCCAACCACAATACCTCGCTCGCCTTTGGCGATGGATTCACTACCAATGGCAAGACCGATTAGTTTGACTGCTTCAGGAGTGAGCTCTTGCTCAACAATGCCACGAATATCGTAAGCTTTAAAAATAGATTGTGAAATAGGCATAGTGATAAAATGAATTCAAATAAATGGTTTATTTTAATCACAAAGAGTACATTAAATGAAAGAACAGTTTGAAGTAATTGCACTTGAAAACGAAACCATGACGCTTAAAGTAAATCGCTCAGGTGGGTGTCATAGTTGCTCGGCTAGTGGTGGTTGTGGTACGGGTATTTTGGCTAATTATTTTGATCATTATTCGGTGTTTAATAAACCGATTCAAAGTGGTGTAGCTGTTGGTGATTTTGTCACTTTAGAGATTTCATCGGCTGAATTATTCTCACGTGCTTTTATGCTTTATATTTTTCCAATCTTGGCGCTATTTATTGGCAGCTATATTGGATTAGGCTTAGATTCTGAAAATGAATTGTGGCAAATCAGCTTTGGAATAACAGGATTTATCAGTGCACTTTTGTTGACAAAATATTTTGTAAAGTAGGCTTTCAAAGCGCTGTAAATTTGGGATAATCGATCTATTTTTATAAACAAATTTCGTTTATTATGCCAAATCAAGATATCGATCCATTAGAAACCCAAGAATGGCTAGAAGCCTTTAAATCTGTCGCTAAAGTCGAAGGCGATGACCGTGCAAAATTCCTATTAAATCAGCTCATGGATATGGCGCATCATGAGGGTATGGATTTACCAACGGGTGTTAATACATCGTATTTAAATAGTATCGCCTTAGACAAAGAGATTGAAACACCGATTAACGCTGAGATCGAAGAGAAGATTTCAGCGATTATTCGTTGGAATGCAATGGTGATGGTGGTTAAGGCTAACCAGTTGCCTTATGAGTTAGGTGGGCATATTGCCTCATTTGCTTCATCGGCGACTTTATACGAGGTTGCTTTTAACCATTTTTACCGTGGCCCTGACGCTGATCAAGGTGCTGATTTAATCTTCTTCCAGGGGCATATTTCTCCAGGCATTTATTCTAGAGCTTATTTAGAAGGGCGTATTACTGAAGAACAAATGTTGTTGTTCCGTCAAGAGGCGGGTAAAGATGGTTTGAGCTCGTACCCACACCCGTGGCTGATGCCAGATTTTTGGCAGTTCCCAACGGTATCGATGGGCCTAGGGCCGATCATGGCGATTTATCAAGCGCGTTTTATGAAGTATCTTCATCATCGTGAAATTCAGCAAACTGACAAACGTACGGTTTGGGCTTATTTAGGCGATGGTGAAACCGATGAGCCGGAATCACTCGGCGCTATTTCGATGGCGGGCCGTGAGAAATTAGACAATTTAGTATTTGTAATTAACTGTAACTTGCAGCGTTTAGATGGCCCAGTACGCGGTAACGGTAAGATTATTCAAGAGCTTGAAGGTATGTTCCGTGGCGCAGGCTGGAATGTAATCAAGGTAATTTGGGGTGGTAAGTGGGATGAGTTACTTGCTAAAGACACTGACGGCCTACTTAGAAAGCGCATGGAAGAAGTAGTGGATGGTGAGTATCAGGCTTATAAAGCTAAAGACGGTGCTTATGTACGTAAGCATTTCTTTGGCAAATATCCTGAATTATTGGCGATGGTTGAGCATATGAGCGATGATGAGATTTATCATCTAAATCGTGGTGGTCATGACCCTTATAAAGTATTTCAAGCTTATCATGCTGCTAAAGAATGTAGCGACAAGCCAACGGTTATTCTAGCTAAAACTGTTAAAGGTTATGGCATGGGTGAAGCAGGAGAAGGTCAAAATACCACGCACTCACAAAAGAAATTAGGTTTAGAGCAGGTTGATATTTTTGCTAAACGCTTTGATGTGCCGGTGACAGATGCTGATGTTAAAGAGCTTAATTTTTACAAGCCAGCACCTGATAGCGAAGAAATGACTTATATGAATGCTAGACGTAAGGCACTAGGCGGATCTTTACCTGTGCGCTCGTTTGAATTAGAAGATTTGAAAGCACCAGAATTAGAGGTGTTTAAAGCTTTATTAGAATCCAGTGGTGAGCGTGAAATGTCCACCACCATGGCACTTAACCGAGTCATGACTTTGTTAGTTCGTGATAAACAACTCGGCCCTAAAATAGTGCCAATTATTCCAGATGAGGCGCGTACATTCGGTATGGAGGGTTTGTTTAGACAGCTCGGTATTTATTCAGCTTCCGGTCAGCTTTACCAGCCAGAAGATTCTGATAAAGTCATGTGGTATAAAGAAGATATTAAAGGTCAAGTATTGCAAGAAGGTATTAATGAAGCCGGTGCAATCTCTGATTGGATTGCTGCGGCAACGGCTTATGCAACGCACAATACCACCATGATTCCATTCTACATTTACTACTCTAAGTTTGGCTTCCAGCGTGTAGGTGACTTGGCTTGGGCAGCAGGTGATATGCAAGCTAAAGGCTTCTTAATCGGTGGTACAGCAGGCCGAACCACGTTAAATGGTGAAGGCTTACAACATCAAGATGGTGATTCACATTTGGTGGCTAACACGATTCCAAACTGTGTTTCTTATGACCCGACTTATGCTTACGAATTAGCCGTTATTATTCGTAGTGGTTTGTTTAGGATGTATGAAAAACATGAAAATATTTTCTATTACATTACCACCATGAATGAGCTCTACACACATCCTGAAATGCCAGCAGGTACGGAAGAGGGGATTATTAAGGGTATTTATCCGCTGAAAGAAGTGGGTACTGGTGACAAGCAAGTACAGTTAATGGGTTGTGGTACGATTTTAAGAGAAGTTGAAAAAGCTGCACAAATGCTTTCGGATGACTGGAAGGTTAAGTCTAATATTTGGTCAGTGACTAGTTTTAATGAACTCACGCGTGAAGCACAAGCGGTTGATCGAGTTAATCGTTTTAGTACAGACGAGCCAAAAATTCCTTATATTACCCAATGTTTAGCAGGTGCTAAAGGCCCGGTGATTGCAACCACTGACTATATGCGTAATTATGCTGAGCAAGTGCGTAAGTATATTCCAGGCCGCTATGAAGTACTAGGTACGGATGGTTTTGGTCGTTCTGATTCACGTGAGGCACTTAGAGACTTCTTTGAAGTTGATGCAAATTACGTGACTGTTGCCGCTCTTAAGGCTTTGGTTGACGAAGGCGAGATGGATGCTTCAGTTGTTGTACAAGCAATTGAAAAATACGGTATAAATATAGATAAGCCAAACCCAATGACGGTGTAGGGATAATTCTTAAATAGGGGGAAAGAATGACAATGACACAAGAAGAGTATTTAGAAATACTAAGATCAGGTGCAAGAATGAAGTTTGAGGACTTAATTGCGCTGATTGACGATGATTACAACTACACGCCAGCTGGCTTCACTAATGGTGAGGTTGAAAATACTGCTGATGAAAACCAAGGTAGTGCTAAGTTATTTTGTTTTGCTGCCATTCATCAACTCTCACAACTAGAGACACTGCATTGTTTTGGTCAATATTATCAAGATGTACTCAATACGCCTGAGAGTGATTCTCACGGAAATATTCGTAATTTTATGACTTATGGCTGGGAAGGGTTAAAGTTTGAATCCCCTGTTTTAGATAGAAGATAATGCGCTAATAATGTGGCGGTCTATCGTTGGTTATCTGAGCGCCAGATTTTGAATTATCTTTAAGCTGATCTATTTTTTCTGACAAGTGTTTGATCATTTCTTCTAATTCGTCAATCTTCTGCATTTGACGAAAAACAACTTTATTAAGCTCTTCGATCGTATGATCAAGATAGGTAATTTTTTCTTCTAGCTCGATTAGTTTTTCACTCATGCTTTATCCTTTGTAAATTTACCACCATATTCGTAATAACTCAATCCGATTAGTACAAGAATGATACCGCTTAGTTGAGCGCTTGTTAGGGTTTCATTATTAAGGTTTGCACCTAGTAGTAATGCGAATATTGGCGTAATGAGTGGCACAATACCAACCACTCTTACACTGGTATGTCGAATTAAATAGTAGTACGACATAAAGCCAATCACTGAGCCGAATAGTGCTAAATAACCAATGGATAAAGCGGCTTTAAATGTCGTTGTTGGGATAACACCTTCGGTCAAAGCCCAGCTTAAAATAAACAATGGCACACTAACAATAAGTGCCCCAGTGGTTGTTTCTAGTGCAGAAATAGAAGCGTTAACTTGTTTAAGTTTAACCGAGATAAAGGATTGAAAAGCCATTGCGAAAGTAACGGCTAATAATCCTGCTATCATTTCAGTTGAAATACTTAATGTTTGCTTAAAGATAACAATCAATCCAACTAAGCCCAGTAATAATCCTGCTATTTTATGAAATTTAAAGAAGGACTCTTTGAGTAATAATAGAGCAAACACACCGGTAATAATTGGCGTAAGTCCAAATACAACCGAGATAATGCCAGAAGGAATACTCTGAGAAGAATAATAAACCAAACTCATGGTCACAAATATACCAAGCCCTGCATAGATGTAGTTACTGATGGCAATCTTACTGGTGTTTAATTTTTGTTGTTTTATCAGTAATAGTAGTAGGCAAATACCTAACCCAATCACCATTCTAGAGGCGACAGCGAAATTAAAATCTGAGCCTAATGTTGACCATTGAATCGCAAGTGGTGTGGTTGACCAAATGGCAACAACGGATAAAAAAACTAAGTAGATTGACATGTTAAGTAATTATAAAAAAGCCACCGTTAAGGTGGCTTTAATTAGAAAGATATCCAGATGTTTTATTTATCTAAAAGTACTTTACGAGACAGTTTGATACGACCTCTATCTAAGCCTATCACCTTAACATCAATTTCATCACCTTCTTTCAAGTGGTTTTCTACTTTCTCAACACGCTCGTGAGCGATTTCAGAAATATGTAGCAAGCCATCTTGGTTAGGCATGATGTTGACAAATGCGCCAAATTCAACAATTTTCATGACTGTACCTGCGTAGACTTTATCTACTTCAGGTGAAGCAGTAATTTCTTTAACCATTTGTACGGCTTTATCAAAAGCCTCTTGATTGCCGGCAAAAATATTAACTTCACCCGCATCGTTGACATCGACATTAGCACCCGAGGCTGAAATAATGCCTTTAATGGTCTCGCCACCTTTGCCGATAAGATCCCTAATTTTGTCTGTATTGATTTTAAGAACGGTTGTTTTTGGTGCGTTAGTACCCGATATGTTAGGTTCGCAAATGACTTGATTCATTTGACCTAAGATATTGAGTCTTGCATCTTTTGCTTGCTTTAACGCAATGCTCATAATCTCTTTGGTAATGCCCTGGATTTTAATATCCATTTGTAAAGCGTTGATACCACGTGAAGTGCCTGCTACTTTAAAGTCCATATCGCCCAAGTGATCTTCATCACCTAAAATGTCGGTTAATACAGTAAATCTATCACCTTCTTTAACTAGACCCATTGCGATACCGGCAATTGGCGCCTTAATTGGCACACCAGCATCCATCAATGATAATGATGAACCACATACGCTGGCCATTGACGAAGAGCCATTAGATTCTGTAATTTCAGAAACCACACGTATCGTGTATGGAAACTCTGTAATTGTTGGTAGGCAAGCAGCAATACCACGACGCGCTAAACGACCATGACCAATTTCACGACGGCCCGAACCACCCATACGACCTGTTTCACCTACAGAGTATGGTGGGAAGTTGTAATGTAACAAGAAGTAGTCATTTTGACGCTCAGAAGCTTCTAATTTTTCAATCAACTGTGCTTCACGCTTTGAGCCAATTGTTGTAACCACCAAGGCTTGAGTTTCACCACGTGTAAATAGAGCAGATCCATGTGTGTTAGCTAACACACCTGTTTCAATCGCTAGCTCTCGAACAGTCTCATTGTCACGACCATCAATACGTGGATCATTGTTTAAGATACGCTCGCGCACAGTTGATTTTTCAACTTTCTTGAAGTATTGAGAGACTTCATCAGCTGAATAACCATCTTCGTCATCTCCGACTAAACCTTCAAGTGCGGCAGCTTTAATTTCACCTACTTTAGCGTAGCGATCCATCTTTTCTTTGATTTGGTAGGCGTCGTTAATTTGTGCGCCAAACTGTGACTGAATGTCGCCCAGTAAAGCTTCATTTGTTACTGGTGCTTTCCAATCCCACTGTTCAGTACCAACTTCGGCAGCAAACTCAGCAATATTGGTGATTGCCACCTGGAATTGTTCATGTGCGTACATTACCGCACCCAGCATAACCTCTTCAGATAATTCAGATGCTTCTGATTCAACCATTAATACCGCTTCATCTGTACCAGCAACGACCATGTCTAAATCAGATTTCTTTAGTTCCGAGTAAGTTGGGTTAAGCGTGTATTGGCCATCTATATAGCCCACACGTGCACCACCGATTGGGCCATTAAATGGAACACCAGAGATTGAAAGTGCTGCAGACACACCTAGCATTGCAATCATATCTGGGTCAACTTCAGAGTTAGCTGAAATAACCGTAATAATAACTTGTACTTCATTTACAAAACCAGCTGGAAATAATGGGCGAATAGGGCGGTCAATCAAACGACAAGTTAGCGTTTCTTTTTCAGTTGCTCTTGCTTCACGCTTTAAAAATCCACCGGGGATCTTGCCAGCAGCGTAAGTTTTTTCTACGTAATCTACCGACAATGGAAAGAAATCTTGACCAGGCTGCGTTTCTTTAGAAGCAACTACAGTCACTAATACTTGTGTGTCGTCCATACTTGCTAGTACCGCACCGTGTGCTTGTCTAGCGATACGGCCAGTTTCTAAAGTAATTGTGTGCTTGCCCATGGCAAAGCTTTTTTTAACGATATTCATTTCCATGAAAAATCCTCCGTAAGATAAATAGACAATTCTTCACGTAGTAAGTTTTTTGACTATTGCGGGTTTATAAAAGGCGTTCCATGATCTGAATTGGATAAGCTTTATTTGAAACACATTTCGACTATTACAAAATACGTTTTAGATAAAACTTAAGGCAGAAATTTAAGTCATAAAACGAGAGTTATTATCCCTAAAATCAATCAATTATGACGACTAAATTTTTCTTAAATAGGTGGATAGTAAGTTCTGGATATTGATCTGCATTAATTGTACGATTATTGCAAAATTGAACCATAGTTTGAGTCTCAAATGCTTGTGTATCGAACTGCTCACCATTAATAAACACTTTAAGTGTTTCACCCTCTAAAAGATAGGCAATCTTACAACTTGGATGTAATTGATAATGTGCGTTTTTATCAAATTCATCAACTTCAAAGTACTGTAATAATTGCACATCTAGCGTATCTAATTGGGTAACAAAGCAAGCAAATTCTTCTGTGTTAATATTGAGTATTTTTTGTGCCTGATTGATGGCTGAGCTGGGTATCAATGCTGGCGTATTTTGGTTTTCCCAAATAGGGTCTTGATAGTATTGATTTCTATCACTAGATTGCTGATCAATCGATTCAAATAATTCTTGTTTTGAATAAGCGCGATAACCAAACGATAAAGTAGTGCACTCATCATCTAAACTTACGCCATGATGCGCCACTTTGGGTGGTACATATAGAACATCTCCAGGTTCGACATCCCACACATGTTCTGCCTCGAAAGTATTCATAATTCTAAGCGGCACATCGTCTAGGTAGTTATCCAACTCACAATGCTTACTGCTGATATGCCAGCGACGTCTGCCACTGCCTTGTAGCAAGAAAACATCGTAATAATCAAAGTGTGGTCCAACACTACCACCTTTAGCGGCGTATGAAATCATCACATCATCAAAACGCCAACGAGGGATAAAATCAAAATGTTTTATTAGATCATAGATCTCATCCACAAATCGATCTACCCCTTGCACTAGTAATGTCCAATCTTGTTCAGGTAGTTTGGAAAAAGTATCTTCAGAAAATGGGCCATTAGTTAGTGACCATTGGTTGTCAATTGTTGAGCCGGTAATTAGTCGTGATTCAAACTCTTCTTCAAGTGATAATCCGGCCAATTCATCAGGCGCAACAGGCGAGATAAAATTAGGAATTGCTTGCTTAATTAGCAGTGGCTTTTTCTGCCAATAGTCAGCTAGAAATTCTTGCTCAGATATTTTTCCAAAATGAATCATTGCCTAGTTAAAATATATTTAATATGTTAAATTTTACCTTTGATCTAGTATTGAGTAATTAAGCATTTTATTATGACTGATAACTAAGTTTAAATTTATGGATCCTCTTTCTCATGCAGTACTAGGCGCGACTTTGTCACAATCGGTAGCTGGAAAAAAGTCAAACCAATTAAGTACTATGATAATTGGTGCTTTGGCAGGAATGGCAGCTGATTTGGATGTGCTTATACGTTCTGAGACGGACCCGTTACTATTTTTAGATTTCCATAGGCAATTCACGCATTCTATTGCGTTTATTCCGTTGGGTGCTCTTGTATGCGCATTAGTGTTTTATTATTTTTGGTTTAATCGCCGATGGTCAAAAGTTAAGTTGTCTTTCTTTCAAGTGTATCTGTTTTCCTTTCTTGGCTATGCAGTACATGGATTTTTAGATGCGAATACGTCTTACGGCACACAGCTATTATGGCCGTTTTCTAATGAACGATTTGCTTGGGATACAGTTTCTATTATTGACCCTTTATTAACATTGCCACTGCTTATTTTAGTTATTTTATCAGCTTATCATCAAACAGCACGTTACGCTAGGATTGCACTTATTTATAGTGTTTTGTTTTTAAGTTTTGGGCTTGTGCAACAGCAGCGTGCTGAACAGTCACTTACAATATTAGCACAGCAGCGCGGTCACACAACAGAGCGTTTACTTGTTAAACCCAGTTTTGGTAATCGTCATGTATGGAAAATGATTTATGAATATGATGGACGCTATTATGTAGATGCGGTTAAGTTGTTGTGGGATAGGCAGTTTATTAAAGGTGATTCTATTCAAAAATTAGATATTGAGCGAGATATTTCATATCTTCCAGAGCATTCTCAATCGGCAAAAGATGTAGAGCGATTCCGGTGGTTTTCGGATGATTTTTTGGCGTTAAATCCTGATAATACTAATCAAATAATAGATGTACGCAATTCAATGTTGCCAAATGGCATACAGTTATTATTTGGTATTGAACTAAATCGAAAAAAGCTTGAAAATGGTGATTTAGAAACACATGTTGATTTTGTTGCCAACAGAAAAATGAGTAAAGAAACTAGGGGTATTTATTTAGATATGTTGTTTTAGAACATCAAGTCTTGAAATGGTATACGAACTTTTAACGCCCTCCGGTAGCTTTATTTAACGAGCTAGACGCTTTAAAAAGCCTTCACGCGTACCGGCATTAATCCAGCCAGTGGCGATCGTTTTGTTGAGTTTGTTATTCACCCGACCACGATGAATGTGAGAGGGGGAAGCAGGAAAGATTACCAACTTTCCTCGCTCTGCAACTTCATGATGATTCTGCCAGTGAAACTCTGTGCCAGCCTCTTCCACAGAATCACAGTAGAGGATCCAAGCTAACACGCGATTTCCTGGCTCGGTGGCTTCATCACTAATCGTCCAGTCGCAGTGCCACTGGCGGAATCCCTCACCGGGAGCGTAACGTTGTAGGTTGAATATAGGCATTACAAACAACTCCTGATCCGGGCAGACTTGGCGAAATAGTGGTCGCTCCTGTAGGTAACGCTCAAGCCCCGCTGAAACTCCCCGAACGATCAGATCTGCAAGTGCGAATTTTTCAGGGTCTGAGCGGTTGAGTGCCACGAGGCTGATGTCTGTTGAAACCTTGGCCGGCTCCGCATCGCTACCGCCACACCTGGGCGCTGCAGATCTTGGCGTCGCTCAAAGAAATCCATGACACCATCAGCAACCGCCTCATAGCCAGAATTTTGGTATCGATCGATCAGTTGCATATCAGAAATTTCTTTATGTGAAATTTAGTTGTTATTGGTGATAGTTTGGCGCTTCTTTAGTGATACTAACATCATGCACATGCGACTCCACCATACCTGCCGAGGTGACTTGTACAAACGCCGTTTCGGTACGCATTTTGTCTAGCGTTTCACAACCAGTATAACCCATCGATGATCTAACACCACCGATCATTTGGTGGATGATAGGTCGTACAGAGCCTTTGAATGGCACGCGACCTTCAACACCTTCCGGTACTAACTTGTCTGCCTTAGAGTCTGACTGGAAATAACGATCAGAAGATCCATGTGCTTGATTCATGGCGCCAATAGAGCCCATGCCACGGTACGATTTGTATGATCGACCTTGGTAAAGCTCTACTTCACCTGGTGATTCCTCAGTACCTGCTAGCATTGAGCCAAGCATGACGCAGTAAGCACCTGCAGCAAAGGCTTTAGAAATATCACCTGAGTAGCGAATACCACCATCAGCAATCAACGGTATGCCAGTACCTTTTAGTGCATCAGCCACATCTGAGATAGCTGTAATTTGTGGTACACCGACACCAGCAACAATACGCGTGGTGCAAATACTGCCTGGGCCAATACCAACTTTAACACAGTCTGCACCCGCTTTAACCAGATCAAGCGCTGCTGCACCGGTAGCAATATTGCCAGCAATAATATTTAAATTAGGATGTTTAGCCTTGGTTTTTGTTACTCGATCAAGTACACCTTGAGAATGACCATGTGCTGTATCAATCACAATCACATCAACACCGGCTTCAACCAATGCATCGATACGCTCACCGGTACCAGCTGCAACACCAACGGCTGCACCAACACGTAGTTGTTCAGCATCATCTTTACAAGCATTTGGAAAATCACTAGATTTTTGAATATCTCTAACCGTGATCATACCCAGTAGATCAAATTGATCGTTGGTGATGATCACACGCTCAATACGGTGTTGTTGTAATAGGGCTCGCACATCTGCCATATTAGTGCCTTCAGCCACAGTAATAAGTTTGTCTTGCGGTGTCATGACATTTTCGACAACTTCATCTAGTCGAGTTTCAAATCGAACATCACGGCCAGTGACTAAACCAACAATGGTATTACCATCAACCACTGGCAGGGCAGAAATATTATGTCGCTGCTGCATTTCAAAAATATCTTTAATGGTGGCTTTAGGTGAAATACTAATAGGATCTTTAATAATGCCTGATTCAAAACGCTTAACGTCACGTACCTCATTAGCCTGTTGTTCAACTGACATATTCTTATGAATAATGCCAATACCACCTTCCTGAGCGATAGCAATAGCCAATCTGGCTTCAGTGACTGTATCCATTGCCGCTGATAAAATCGGTGTATTAAGTGTGATGTTTTTAGTCAGTTGCGTTTTTAAGCTAACTTCCTTTGGCATGGTTGTTGAGTGTGCGGGCACCAAGAGTACATCGTCAAATGTTAGTGCGGTTTTGAGTAGGTTCATTTTAAAATCTCCTTTGATTCGAACGCCTTGGAAAGACAAAGCCCATGATAAATCCAAAAAATAAAACTAATGCGCCAACGATAAACCAGTTTCTAGAGCTGGACTCTTGGCCGGCAGTATTGTTGTTTTGCAATAGTTGAACTTCAGTTTTTAGTTGCAGCGCTTCTGTTTTGAGTTTTTCATTGTTGTGTTCAAGTTTGAGTGCATCTTTATAAACTTGTTCAACGTGCTCTTTTTCGGCTTTTGACTTACTTGTTTGCACAGAAAGCAGTGTGTTTTTATTTTTCAATGCTTGAACTTGCGTTTCAAGTTCAGTGTTTCTTTTGCTTTGCTTGGCAATGAGTAACTTGTTGGCGTTATAAGTTTGTCTTAGTTTTTCAAGCTGTGCTTGTGCAGGTGCTTTAGAAGTTAAATATCGAGAAATCATCCAACCAATGGTTTTTTCGTACTTAACTTTGGTCCAGCCATTTTCAGTAGATAATATTTCTAATTTGGCGCCAGAAGGTAGCATTTTTAGTAGGTTTGGCGGATCTCGTTCAATCTTGTTGCTTGAGCGCATTGGAATGTCAACCATATCTGTGACGTACACATACGACTGCGCATTCGCCAATGAATGTGTTAATAATAGTGAACTAAATAAAAAGTGACTTAACTTCATAGTTTGGCTATTTTCTCCAATTGTGTGGATAAATCAGCAATGGAATTTTCAACCGAAGCCAGTTTTTCTTTTTCTTTATTAACCACGGCTTCAGGTGCGCCACTGACAAACTTCTCGTTGTTAAGCTTACCTGCAAATTGCGCTCTTTGTTTGTTTAATTTCTCGATTTCCTTATTAAGTCGAGCTGCCTCTTGTTCCTTGTCAATCAGCCCAGCTAATGGAATCAGCACTTTCATTTCACCGACTAGCGCTGTGGCTGATTCTGGCGCTTCATCATTAGCATTAAGCTGACTAATATTTTCCAACTTGGCCAAACTGTTTAACACCTGTGAGTGAGTATTTAAACAATGCTGGTCGCTATCATTGATATTTTGCACAAAACAAGGCAGAGGCTTTGAAGGTGGAATATTCATTTCACCACGGATTTGACGAATGCCCAAAATAAAGGTTTGTAACCATTGCACCTCTTCTTCGGCTTTAGTAGAGATTAAATCATTTTCGATCTCAGGATAGGCCTGAGTCATTAAACTTTCACTATCCTTGCCTGTAAGTGCGCAACACTGCCCATAAATCTCTTCGGTAATAAATGGAATGATTGGGTGTAACAAGGTCAAAATCTCATTCAATACTTTTAATAGTGTTGCCTGTGTGCCGGCCTTAGTTTTATCATCTGCCAATAAGGGCTTGGATAGTTCTAAATACCAATCACAATAATCATGCCATACAAATTCGTATAATTCGTGACTCATCAAGTCAAGACGGTAGTCTTTTAAGTGCTTTTCAACATTTAACTTAGTCGCTTGTAAGCGTGACAGAATCCACTCATCTGAAGTAGATAAACTGGCTTTAGTGTCAATATTGTCACCCTCAAGCTTCATCAATACAAAGCGAGAAGCGTTCCATAATTTATTACAAAAATTACGATAACCCTCAACACGTTTAAGATCAAACTTTATATCACGGCCAAATGAAGCCAGTGCTGCAAAGGTAAATCTAAGCGCATCGGTGCCGAATGAAGGAATACCATCTGGGAATTCACCTTGTGTTTGTTTTTTAATTTTCTTTGCCATTTCTGGCTGCATCATGCCTTGGGTTCTTTTAACCAGTAAATCATCTAGACTAATGCCGTCAATTAAATCGATTGGATCAAGTACATTACCTTTAGACTTAGACATCTTTTGTCCTTGTCCATCTTTGATTAGACCAGTAATGTAGATGTCTTTAAATGGCACATCGCCGGCAAATTTAAGCCCAAACATAATCATACGAGCCACCCAGAAGAAGATAATATCAAATCCTGTGACTAAAACATTGGTTGGATAAAAGCGTGATAACTGCGGGGTTTTTTCTGGCCAGCCTAGGGTTGAAAACGGCCATAAAGCAGAAGAGAACCACGTGTCTAATACATCCTCATCTTGTCTAAGCGCCACACCTTCACCAGCTTGTGCTTGTGCCTCTTCTAGTGAATCTGCGACATAAATATTGCCATCATTGTCATACCAAGCAGGGATACGATGCCCCCACCAGATTTGCCTAGAAATACACCAGTCTTGGATGTTGTCCATCCAGTTGAAATAAGTTTTATTCCAGTTTTCTGGGATGAAACGAATATCGCCATTTTTCACCGCATCAATCGCAGGCTTGGCTAACGGCGCAACTTTAACAAACCATTGGTCAGTCATATAAGGTTCAATCACTGAGTGAGTTCTATCACCACGAGGCACCATCAAAGTATGCGGTTCAATTTTTTCTAGTAAGCCCTGGTCATCTAAATCTTTAACCATTTGTTTACGCGCATCAAATCGATCCATACCAGCATAAGCGCTTTTAACGGTGTCGTTAATTTTGGCATCATCAGTTAGGATGTTGATGACGTCTAAGTTATGACGCTGGCCCATTTCATAGTCATTAAAGTCATGAGCAGGGGTAATTTTTACACAACCGGTACCAAATTCCATGTCAACATAATCATCAGCGATAATGGTTATTTTTCGATCAGTGAGTGGCAAGTCAATGGTTTTGCCAATCAAATGTGTATAGCGCTTATCTTCTGGATGAACTGCAACTGCACTATCACCAAGCATGGTTTCAGGGCGCGTAGTAGCCACGACCATGATCTCATCCGTATCAGTGATAGGGTAGCGCATGTGCCAAAGCGAGCCTTGCTCTTCTGTACTAATTACTTCAAGATCAGATACGGCCGTGTGTAAGACAGGATCCCAGTTAACCAATCGCTTGCCACGATAGATTAAGCCTTCATTGTAAAGCTGAATAAAGACTTTATGCACAGCATCTGAGAGACCCTCGTCCATGGTAAAGCGCTCTCTTTCCCAATCAACTGAAGCACCTAATCGACGCATTTGCGAAGTAATCGTACCTCCGGAATGTTCTTTCCAATCCCAAATCTTTTCAATAAATTTTTCACGACCAACGTCATGACGAGTAATGTCTTGTGCGGCGAGTTGGCGCTCAACCACCATTTGTGTAGCAATACCTGCATGGTCTGTACCTGGCTGCCAAAGCGTTTGCTCACCCTTGCCACGATGGTAACGTGTAAGCACATCCATGATCGTGTGTTGGAATGCATGACCCATGTGTAAGCTTCCCGTTACATTAGGTGGCGGCAGCATGATGCAATAGGCGTTTTCGCTAGTGGAATTTGAATCGGAAGAAAATAGATTTTTGTCTTCCCAAAGTGAGCGGTATTTCGCTTCAATTTGTTCTGGATTGTAAGTCTTTTCCATTAACGTATAAAGATGGATAAAACTGTGCAATTATACCAATGAAATCATCCAGCAAGTATAGAAATAAAATGCTTTAGCTATCAGGTTGTGGCGTATTTTTAAAGTGGAAGAAGTCATGGTTTAAAAATTGCGCCACATCTTCCTCATCATTTGGCATCCAAAAAATACCCAATGCCGTTACACAAGTAGAGATCTGCCACCTAATATCATCCAACGATTGCAGCGAGGTGCCATCACTAATAGGCACCAAACTATTGTCATGGCATTTTTGACATTCTTCTGTATATAAAACCTCCCCATCAATCAAGACTCTTTGGTCGATATCAGAGGCATAAGTGCTTTTTGCAATTAGAAAAAATAGGCAAATGAATAACTTTAACATGCACTTAGTTTATAACAGTTTTAAGATAGAATGCTCATAACTCACTTTAGTGTTGATATAAATGGCAAACGAGAACCTTTGGGTTGTTTATCTATTACGTTGTAATGACAATAGTCTATATTGCGGTATTACCAATCATTTAGAAAAGCGCATCAAGCAACACAATGGTGAATTGGTAGGCGGTGCTAAATACACCCGAGCTAATGGCCCTTGTGAATTGGCATACCAAGAAAATGCCAAAGATAGAAGTGCGGCCTCTAAGCGAGAATACGAGATTAAATCCATGACCCGAGAAAACAAGCTTTTACTGATTAAAACACCATGAGCGATTATCAAAGAATATCTTGTGAGACCCATAGTATTTATGAGTTAGCGATTATGCGTGGTCAATCAATACAAGTCAATATTGATGGTAGAACTCAAACCATACAACCTAAAGACATTATTACCAAAATAAGTGCAGAGTATTTAATCTTTATGGATGAGGATAATGTTCAGCAAGAATTACGTGCTGACAAAATTATTCTGCAAGATATTCTTTAAAGTTTTTGAAATAAAAAATAATTGAAGTCTTGCGTGCTACCGTTTGGATGTGGATG
>OCRB01000018.1_pt1 | contig 18450 bp, 18 predicted proteins | sample 1496111 | NCBI WGS metagenome assembly OCRB01 (sample SAMEA3143267, study PRJEB22397) | metagenome
ATTAAAGACGAGGCCGATTTTTTTATTAACTACTTCTTTTTTATTTAACCCCAAGGAAACATTATGAAATTAATTCTTTTAGGCGCTCCAGGTGCCGGCAAAGGCACTGTTGCAAAATTACTAACAAAAATCGATGGTTCGGTTCAAATCTCTACAGGCGACATCTTACGTGGCGCAGTAGCAGCTGGCACAGAATTAGGCAAGCAAGCTCAAGCAGCTATGAAAGCAGGCGACTTAGTCTCTGATGATTTAATCATGGGCATTATGGAAGAGCGCCTTCAAGAAGACGATTGTAAATCTGGCTACTTATTAGACGGCTTCCCACGCACTATTCCACAAGCAGAGGCATTGAAAGCATTACTTGAAAAAATGGGTGAAAAACTTGACGCTGCGGTTGAAATCGATGTGCCACGTGATGTGATCCTTGATCGCTTAACCACACGTCGTACGTGTGAAAGTTGTGGTGCAATTTACAACACCAAGTCTAACCCGACTAAAGTTGAAGGCGTGTGTGACAAATGTGGCGGTGCTGCAGTACAACGTGAAGATGAAACTGAAGAAGCAATCAGCAATCGTTTGAACGTATACAACGACCAAACTGCGCCTTTAGTAGGTTTCTACGAAAACGAAGGTTTATTACTTAGCGTTGATGCGACATCATCTCAATCAGTGATTGATGCGATTCAAGCAAAAATTGGCTAATATCACTTAAGCCGTTTGCTTTTAAGCGGTTTAAGTAGTTACCCAAAAACCCTGAATGCTTTTGTGTTCAGGGTTTTTTATTGCCTGTTGTTCTGTCTGTTTGTTTAAAGCGCTGTTATGACTTATAATAAAGCCTTAACCCTAACTGTAATGAGAAGATTTTTTTGGGTTTGAAATACTTGGGAGAGAGATTTGAAACGCTTATTATTGCCTTTATTTTTATTACTGTTGTCAGCATTGGTGCCGACACAAGCGGCGAGTGATTTACTGCCTGCGGATGAAGCTTTTGCTTTTAAAGCCAGAGTTGTCAATGATGAAATATTGCTCAATTGGGATATCGCCCAAGGCTACTATCTATACAAAGAAAAAATCAAAATTTCTTCTGATTTTTCTACCCAACTAGGTACAGCCAAATTCCCAAAAGCTAAAATTAAAAACGATGAATTTTTTGGAAAAATTGGCGTTTATCGTAACAATGTTGTTGTTGCTATTCCGGTTCTTGAGGGTGATGCTAAGTCAGTCCAGTTAAACGTAACCTTCCAAGGTTGTGCAGATTTAGGCGTGTGTTATCCACCCATTACTAAATCGGTTGCACTTGATATTAGCAGTATTCACGGGCCATCTTTAGTAGACAATGCGCTTGATATTTTTTCTAAGGCAAAAGTTGGCGTGCAATCAGTGGTCGACAAAGTAACGCCTATTTCTGATGAGCCACTACCTGCGGATGAAGCCTTTGCCTTCTCAGTTGTGGCTATTGATACCAATACGCTCATGACGACGTGGCAAATTCATCCAGAATACTATTTATATCATGATAAGTTTTTTATTGACGTCATAGGTGCCGAGATTGGCGACGTGGCCTTCCCTAAAGGCAAGGAAAAAGATGATCCGTTGTTTGGCAAAGTGCAAATTCATAAAGGCCAACTTAATGTTGAAATTCCACTTAAAAATATTCAGTCTCAGCAAATCACTTTTGTTGCCAAATACCAAGGCTGTTGGTTAGGTGGAATTTGTTATCCGCCGCTAGAAAAGACAACTACCATCGTATTGCCCATTGAAGGCGCTGAAACAACAATAGTCAAACCAGCCGCTGTCGTGGTTAATAGTGCACCATCAAATACACCGACGAATACACCGACGAATACACCGACAATCGAGCTTAACGAAACCGACAAAATTGCAGCGTTACTCCAACAAGATAACATATTTTGGGTGTTAGCCAGCTTCTTTGGATTCGGTTTATTGCTTTCACTCACGCCTTGTGTGTTCCCAATGATTCCAATTTTATCTGGCATTATTGTGGGTCACAAAGGCGAAGTTACCACCAGGAAAGCACTGGTTATGTCGATCGTATTTGTGTTGGCGATGAGTGTCACGTATTCGATTGCTGGCGTACTCGCAGGCTACTTTGGTGAAAACCTACAAGTGTTATTCCAAACGCCTTGGATACTGGTGGTATTTGCCTTGATATTTGTCGCCTTAGCGTTCTCAATGTTTGGCTATTATGAAATCCAACTGCCTACTGGCTTACAAAACAAAATTGCTAAAATCAGCAATAAACAAGAGGGAGGACACCTCATTGGTGTGGCCATTATGGGCTTCTTATCTGCACTAATCGTTGGCCCGTGTGTGGCGCCACCGTTAGCAGGTGCGCTGATTTACATTGGTCAAACGGGTGATGCTATGCTTGGCGGGCTGTCTCTGTTCGTCATGAGTTTGGGTATGGGCGCACCGCTATTAGCTATCGGTGCGGGTGTGAGCAAATTACCTAAAGCCGGCGGCTGGATGGACAATATCAAATATGTATTCGGCATCTTGATGTTGGCTGTTGCCATTTGGTTACTTGATCGTATTATCTCACCGGTCGTATCATTAGCATTATGGGCCACCTTATTTAGCTTCTCACCCATTGCGATGGGCGTACTCAATTCGCTCACCAATACACCAACACCGTGGCAGCGTATCTTTAAAGCGATCGGCCTACTGGTGTTAGCTTACGGTATTTTACTGTGGGGCTTGGTGGCTCGTGGTGGTGGTGATATGTTGGCGCCGCTCTCTGGCTACGGCGCTAGCACTCAATCAGAACAAGTGCATGTTAAGTTTGAAAAAATTAAATCAAACGCGGATCTTGATCGAATACTGCTCAGAGCCAAGGCAAACAATCAAATCGTCATGCTAGACTTCTATGCTGATTGGTGTATTTCTTGTAAAGAACTTGAACGTTTCGTTTTCTCAAACGACAAGGTAGTTGACACAATGAAAAATCATATTGCCTTGCAAGCAGATGTCACAGCAAATGATGAAATTGATAAGGCGTTAATGGCGCGTTTTAACATTATCGGCCCACCGGCTATTTTGTTTTTCAATAACGGCGTTGAAAAACGCTCTCAGCGTATTGTGGGCGAAATTAACGCCCAAGGCTATCTCGAACATTTCAACAAGGCTCAATAAAACTTAAAAACACCTAAATTGTGTAGTTAAAATGCCGATAAAGCCTACTAACATCTGTGATGTTGGTGGTAAAATCAGTTTTATTTAACAACACTAATTGTAACCATGGATATTTTGTTACTCAATGGCCCAAATCTCAACATGCTCGGCACTCGTGAGCCTGGCCATTATGGTGCGCAAACCTTAGAGGATATCGTTAATCAAGTTACCGATATAGCAACACAAGCTGGTTTAACGCTTGACCACCATCAAGACAATGCAGAGGTCGGATTGATTGAACGTATTCACCAAGCGCACAAAGACAGTGTTAAATATATCATTATTAATCCGGCGGCATTTACGCATACCTCAGTGGCATTGCGTGATGCGATGCTGGCTGTGGATATTCCATTCACAGAGGTACACCTCTCGAACGTATACAAACGCGAGGAGTTTCGCTCTAAATCATATTTTTCAGACATAGCGCAAGGCGTGATTTCTGGCTTTGGTGCACAAGGCTACGACTTCGCAATGAGTGCGGCAATTAAACACATACAAACACAATCATAGGGGAAGAAAATGGACATTCGTAAAGTAAAAAAATTAATGGAATTGTTAGAGCAGTCTGGCATGGCGGAGATTGAAATTCACGAAGGAGAAGAATCGGTTCGCATTTCGCGCTATGGTGACGCACCTATGGTAGCAGCACCAGTTGCAGTAGCTGCAGCGGCCCCTGCGCCAGTTGCGGTGGCAGCAGCAACGGCGTCTGAAGACACAGCAACCGTTGTTGATGGTCATCCAATCACCTCGCCAATGGTGGGCACTTATTATGGTGCGGCGTCACCAACTTCTGAAGTCTTTGTTAAAATTGGTCAGCATGTTAACCAAGGCGATACCATTTGTATCGTTGAGGCGATGAAAATTATGAACCAAATTGAAGCAGATCAGTCAGGCACGGTGACAGAGATTTTATGTAATGACGGTGACGCTGTTGAATTTGGTCAAACTTTAGTTGTAATCCAATGAATAAAATTCAAAAAGTTCTAATCGCCAACCGTGGTGAAATCGCCTTGCGTATTTTGCGCGCCTGTAAAGAGCTTGGCATTAAAACAGTTGCTGTTTACTCAACGGCAGATGCATGCTTAAAACACGTGCGTCTAGCAGATGAAGCGGTTTGTATTGGCCCACCCTCATCAACAGACAGTTATCTCAACATTCCAGCACTCATTAGTGCGGCTGAAGTAACGCATGCAGATGCGATTCACCCAGGCTATGGTTTCCTATCTGAAAGTGCGGACTTTGCTCAACGCGTAGAAGAAAGTGGTTTTATTTTTATTGGTCCTCGTGCTGATAATATTCGTGTGATGGGTGATAAAGTGGCAGCCATTGAAGCCATGCAAAAATCTAGCGTACCTTGTGTACCGGGGTCAGATGGTGGCTTAGGTACTAACGATATTGAAAACATGGAAATTGCAAGAAATATTGGCCTGCCAATTATCATTAAAGCTTCTGGCGGTGGTGGTGGTCGAGGCATGCAAGTGGTGGAAAAAGAAGAAGATTTATTAGCTTCAATTGAGCTTGCTAAAACCGAAGGTTTAAGTTTTTTTGGTAATGCAGAAGTGTATATGGAAAAATTCCTCACTACACCTCGTCATGTTGAAATTCAAATATTGGCGGATGAACACGGCAACGCTGTGCACCTCGGTGAACGTGACTGCTCTATGCAGCGACGCCACCAAAAAGTAGTTGAAGAAGCGCCTGCACCAGGCATCACACCCGAACTTCGTAATAAAATCGGCGCGGTTTGTGCTGATGCTTGTAAAGCCATTAACTACCGAGGTGCAGGTACATTTGAGTTTTTATTTGAAAACGACGAGTTTTACTTTATTGAAATGAACACTCGTGTTCAAGTAGAGCACCCAGTGACCGAGATGATTACTGGTATTGATATTGTGCGCGAACAAATACTCATTGCTGATGGCCAACCATTGTCGTTCACCCAAGACGAGGTTGAAATCAAAGGCTATTCAATTGAGTGTCGCATTAACGCCGAAGACCCAAACAACTTTATGCCATCACCCGGAAAAATCACCCAATACCACGTAGCTGGTGGCCTAGGTGTGCGTGTAGATTCTCATGTTTATAACGGTTACACAGTGCCGCCGCATTATGACTCAATGATTGGCAAGCTGATTACCTTTGCTGATACGCGACTCGGCGCCATTGTCAAAATGCAAAATGCACTCGATGAAATGGTGATTGATGGTATCAAAACCAACATCCCGTTACAAGCCCGTATTATGGCTGATGAGACTTTTCGTCAGGGCGGCATGAACATCCACTACCTAGAAAAAATGCTCGGAGATTCTCACTAAAGAGCAATGACTATGATTAAAGCAGGCATTATTGGTGGCACGGGTTATACCGGTGTTGAGCTCCTTCGACTATTGCACAACCATGCACAAGTAGAAGTGATTGCTATCAGCTCTCGTTCAGAAGCGGGGCAACTTGTTGGTGAATTTTTTCCGTCTTTAGCAGGGCAGACAGATTTAGCCTTCACAGCACCCAATGATGTGATCTTAGATAAGTGTGATGTGGTCTTTTTTGCAACGCCACATGGTGTTGCAATGGAAACAGCGGGCACTTTTATCGACAAAGGCATTAAAGTGATTGATTTAGGCCCAGACTTCCGTTTGCGCGATAAAGACGAATATGCACAGTGGTACGGTTTGGAAAATTTCCAAGATGATCTGCTTGCATCGTCAGTGTATGGACTTTCTGAAATCAATCGCGAGCAAATTAAAGAGGCGCAATTAATTGGCAATCCGGGTTGTTTCCCGACCACCGTTCTATTGGCGCTTAAGCCACTGATTGAAAAGAACTTAATCGACTTATCAAACATTGTTGTTGATTCCAAAACAGGTGTGAGTGGCGCAGGTCGTGGCGCAAACCAAGCAATGCTACTATGTGAGACCAGTGAGTCTGTTAAAGCTTATGGCGTCAGTGGCCATCGTCACTACCCAGAAATCAAACAAGAATTAAGCCTGTTAGCCGGCGGTAAGCCTATTGGTTTAACTTTTGTTCCACACTTGGTGCCAATGATTCGTGGCATGGAATCCACAATTTATGTGGACTTATTAGATGCTAACGTTGATGTACAATCAATACTTGAAGCCGCCTATAAAGACGAGCACTTTGTGACTGTCCTTGGCGCAGGCGTTGTGCCTGAAACGCGCAATGTTAAATCAAGCAACTTCTGTCAGATTGCCGCACAAAAAGCAGTGGGTGGTAAGCTAGTGGTGACATCCGTGATTGATAATTTGATTAAGGGCGCGGCAGGACAAGCAATACAAAACATGAACATTATGTTCGATATAGATGAAGGACTAGGCCTAGAGCAAATCGGCTTACTGCCTTAAAGGAGATAAATATGGAAACAGCACAAGCTTTAGAAGAAGCTGATATTATTTTTAGCGACTCTGCTGCTAAAAAAGTAGCTGACTTAATTGTTGAAGAAAAAAATGACGAGCTAAAACTACGCGTCTACATTACGGGTGGCGGTTGTTCTGGTTTTTCTTACGGCTTCACTTTTGATGAAAAATACAAAGAAGGTGACTCAACAGTTGATAACAATGGTGTGCGCCTTGTGGTCGATCCAATGAGTTACCAATATTTAATTGGCGCAACGGTTGACTACCTTGAAGATTTACAAGGCTCACGCTTTATTATTCATAATCCAAATGCCAAAACCACTTGTGGTTGTGGCTCATCGTTCTCAGTATGATTGAATATATCCCCGGTTTAGCCGGCGTTCCGGCAACAGAATCTTCTATTTCTTCGATTGATGGTGAAAATGGCATCTTAGCTTATCGTGGTTATTCCATTGAAGATCTGGTCAAAAATTCTTCTTTCGAAGAAGCTTCAATGCTGTTATTACATGGTGAATTACCAAACCAAGAAGAGCTTGCAGAGTTTAGATGCTTGTTGCAAAGTCATTATCGCGTAAAGTCGAACATCCGCACGATGATGTGGTCACTGCCACCAACGGGCCATCCGATGAACGTGTTACAAATGGCGATCGCTTCAATGGCAACTTTCTATCCAGAAGCCAAGGCTGCAACCCCTGATTCTGATGTAACGCAAGTGGCACTCATCCATATTTTATCAACCACAGCCACCTTGGTTTCTATGTGGGAAAACGTACGCAATGGTTACGACCCGGTACCGCCCGATCCATCAATGGGCTATGCGCAAAACTTCTTGCATATGCTTTGCGGTAAAGAGCCCAGCGACGATATTGTTAAACTGTTTGATGCTTGCTTAATTTTGCACGCCGAACACACCATTAACGCCTCAACCTTCTCGGCCATGGTGACCGCCTCTACGCTAACCAACCCATTTGCTGCCATGTCGGCAGCTGTTGGTACTTTAGCTGGACCGCTACACGGTGGTGCCAATGAAGACGTGCTCAACATGTTAGACGAGATTGGTGAGGCCAAAAATGCACGTGGCTACATTGAAAACCGCCTAAAAAATAAACAAGTGATTTGGGGTATGGGGCATCGCGAATACAGCGTCAAAGACCCTCGCGCCACTATTTTGCAAAAAATGATTGAAGAATACGTTAACAAAACAGGTATCACCCTGTCTAAGCGTTTCGAGACTGCATTAGAGGTAGAACGCGTTTGTGAAGACCTGCTATCTGCTAAAGGCGTCTATCCAAATGTTGACTTCTATTCTGGTATTTTGTATGCAGAAATACTACACCTGCCGATTGACCAGTTCACCCCTATCTTTGCGGTTGCACGTTCAGCAGGCTGGTTAGCGCACTGGCGTGAGCAAGTACACCATAATCGTATTTTCAGACCAACACAAATCTACACTGGTTTAGATTTTAGAAAATACCCAAGTAAATAACTCAAATCAAGCATGAATAAGACGACACATTTTGGTTTTAAAGATGTTGCCACTGACGACAAGCAAAGCTTGGTTAGGGGTGTTTTTGACTCGGTAGCTAGTAAGTACGACCTCATGAACGATGTACTTTCGTTTGGTGCACACCGTTTGTGGAAGCGCTATACCATTGCCTCAAGCAATGTTAAGGCCGGAGACAAGGTGTTAGACATTGCGGGTGGAACCGGTGATCTGGCCATTGAGTTTAGAAAAAAAGTTGGTGATGCCGGGCAGGTTGTTCTGAGCGATATTAACGCCGCCATGCTTGACGAAGGCAGAAAGAATCTAATCAACAACGGTATTTTTGGCGTGGAGTTTGTCCAGCTTAATGCACAACAAATTCCATTTGCAGACAACACTTTTGATTGTGTTAGTATTGCCTTTGGCCTTCGAAACGTCACTGATAAAGATCAAGCACTCAAAGAAATGCATCGTATTCTCAAACCAGGTGGTTGTTTATTAATTTTAGAGTTTTCAAAAACCGACTCTGAATTTTTGAAAAAATTCTATGATTTTTACTCATTCAGCGTCATGCCAAAACTCGGTGGTATGATTGCTGATGACGAAGAATCTTATCAATATTTAGCCGAATCTATTCGCAAACACCCTGATCAAGAAACACTAAAGTCTATGGTATTGGACGCGGGTTTTGGTTTCTGCGAGTATCACAACCTATCGGGCGGCATTGTTGCTTTACACAAGGGCATTAAGGTTTAAGCCCCATGCAACACTTTGTGCTTGAACAAGCCTTAAACTATTTAATCGATCAAGGCAATGCAGACCTAAGCGCGCTCAATGGAAAAACATTGTACTTTGCTCTAGAAGACTTGCCGATCAACGTCAACTTTGTCTGTACCAATGATCGTATTTTTGTCACCACAGACACAAGTGCTGGCGCTGATGTCGATATCAAACTCAAATCTAGTGTTTTCTTAGCGTTATTTCAAGGTGAGGATTTAACCGAATTGCTTCGACAAGATAAAATCGTCATTCATGGTGATGTTAAAACCGCACAATTATTAGTCGACCTACTTCAACAGATTGACATCGACTTCGAAGAAGTGCTGTCTAAATACACTGGTGATATTGTTGCCCATCAAATAGGAAAACTGGCTAAAAGTTTTAAAGCGTCTGACAACCCGTTAGAGGCACTTAAAGACGAACTAACTACTTTGCTCATCGCGCCAACAAAATCTAAATTATTTAAAAACAAGGACGCCTAAACAGATGCGTAACTTGGTCAGATTTATTGCTATCTCACGTATTTTAATGCGCTATCGATTAGACAGCCTAGTCCTGTCTACGCCTTTGTTAAAAAGCTTTAAGCCACTTTTATATTTAATCCCCTGGCATTACTTTCCGGTAAAGCAATACACGCGTGGTGAACGCATTCGTTTAGCACTAGAAGAACTAGGACCAATTTTTATTAAATTTGGGCAAACACTTTCTACCAGACGAGATTTATTGCCAGATGATATTGGCGATGAACTAGCCAAACTGCAAGACAGCTGCCCTGCCTTTGATCCGGCCGAAGCCAAACGCATGATTGAACAATCTCTGGGCGATAGCACAGAGCAATTATTCAAAGAGTTTGACCAATCGCCGCTTGCCTCAGCCTCCATTGCCCAAGTGCACACTGCCATTACACATGATGGCGATGCCGTTGTGGTTAAGGTGGTGCGCCCTAACATTGATCAAACCATTAAACGCGATATTGCACTGATGTACGCTTTGGCCAGATTGATTAGTAGACACCCAATGAGTGAAAAAGTACGTCCTTTAGAGATTGTTGCAGAATTTGAAGCTATTATCTTAAACGAACTAAACATGCTTAATGAGGCTAACAACGCCTCACAACTACGACAAAATTTTCAAAATTCAAACTTGCTCTATGTGCCAAAAGTACACTGGGATTTGTGTAGCGAAAACATCTTAACTACCGAACGTATTTACGGCACGCCCGTTGGCAATATCGCACAACTTAAATCTGATAATGTCGACCTTAAAAGGTTGGCTGAAGAGGGTGTCATTATCTTTTTTACTCAGGTATTTAAGCACAACTTCTTTCATGCTGATATGCACCCTGGCAATATCTTTATCGGTGCTGATGGCAACTATATTGGTGTTGATTTTGGCATTATGGGTACACTTACCGAAACCGATAAAGACTTTCTTGCCGACATCTTTTTAGCATTCTTTAATCATGATTATCACGGTGTGGCCCGTGCTTACATTGAATCAGGCTGGGCAAGTGCTAGTACCGATGTGGCCGCCTTTGAAAAAGCCATCGGTAGAATCTGCGAACCTATGTTTGAAAAGTCTTTAGGTGAGATTTCCTTTGGACAAGTACTGATGGACTTGATGGCTGAGGCGAAAAATTTTGATATCACTGTTCAGCCACAACTGTTATTATTAGACAAAACCTTATTGAACATTGAAGGGTTGGGTAGACAACTTTACCCACAACTTGATTTATGGGCAACAGCAAAACCTTTTTTAGAAGACTTAGTCAAAGAGAAATACAGCATGAAAAACACATTTGAAAAACTCAAAGAACAAGCGCCACAACTGTTAAAAGACATTCCAGAATTGCCGGCACTAGCCATTAGTGCTCTAAAGAAACTCGACAAAATGAAAGACCTGTCTGGCCTATACACCCAACAAACAGATTCAATTGTTAAACAACTAAAAGACAACGCCAACAAACAAACATCGGCTATTTTTGCAGGGGCACTGGTCATCCTTTCAGGTGTTTTAGCTACCAATGCTTTATGGTTGGCTAGTGGTGTCAGTGCAGCAGTTGGCTTGGTGTTCTGGATCAAGTCTAGATAACGTTTTCTTTAGCTCTGTTTTCGGGTAAAATTATCACCTCGATATGTTTGGTCGCAAAGCATATTGTTTATATAGTTAGTTTTATTTTTAGTTTATATAACACCCAATTGGTGGTGTTTTTTTATTTTTTGGAGAGTCAAAATGGGCATGATCATTAATGCAACAACAAGAGATGACCAGGGCAAAGGTGCGAGCCGCCGCCTGCGTCGTGAAGAGAAATTACCTGCTATCGTTTACGGTGCAGGCAAAGAACCTAGTGCAATTTCACTAAACATACACGAGATCACACATCTATTAGAAAACGACGATGCATTCACGTCAGTTTTAGATTTGTCGATTGATAAAAAAGTAGAGCCTGTTATTATTAAAGACTTACAGCGCCACCCTGCTAAAAACACCGTTACTCATGTTGATTTATTACGTATTAACATGAAGCAAGCTATTGTTACCAGTATTCCACTGAACTTTACTGGCTCTGATGACAACGAAGAAATTCGTCTAGGCGCTATTCTTAACCAGTTTATTAATGCTGTTGAAGTTTCTTGTCTACCAGCAGATATGCCGAATGGCATTGAAGTCGACATTAGTAATCTTGCTATCGGTGATCACATTAGCTTAACTGGCCTTAATATGCCAGAAGGTGTAACCCTTACTGCGCTCACACATGGTGATATCGAAGCGCACGACCAAAGCGTTGTTGCTGTTCAAGAAGCGAAACTAATGGCTGAAGAAGTCGAAGAAGAAATTGTTGAAGCTGAAGGCGATGAAGGCGATGAGTCTGCTGAAGGCGGAGATGCTGAGAAAAACGATTCAGATTCTTAATTTGAGCTAAAACATTATGGCGATTAAACTGATTGTTGGCCTAGGTAACCCAGGCAAAGACTATCAGCCTCATCGCCACAATGTTGGTTTTTGGTTTTGTGATGCGCTTGCGCATTTATACTCAGGTCCTTTCAAAAAAGAAACCAAGTTTTTTGGTGAGGTAGCGCAAGTTAATATTGCGGGGTCAAACCTGCGCCTACTAAAACCAAATACTTATATGAACCGCTCGGGTCAATCAATTCAAAGTATTGCCAAATTCTACCAAATTAACGCTGATGAAATTCTGATTGCACATGATGAGTTAGATCTCAACCCCGGTGTCGCTCGAATCAAATTTAGCGGAGGGCACGGGGGTCATAACGGCCTTAGAGATACTATTAAAGCGCTTAACAGTAATGATTTTTACCGATTAAGAATTGGCATTGGTCACCCGGGTGATAGGTCAAAAGTGGCTGATTTTGTTTTGCATACGCCTAATAAATCAGAGGTTGAGCCAATACAAACAGCCCTGGTTAATTCGTTAAATATTATTGAGCAAGTGGTTAAAGGCGATATTGAGCCCGCCATGAAAACATTGCATACACAAGGATAAAAAATGGGATTTAAATGTGGTATTGTTGGCCTGCCCAACGTCGGAAAATCAACCCTTTTTAATGCGCTAACTCAGGCAGGCATTGAATCTGCTAACTATCCATTTTGTACAATTGAGCCGAATGTAGGCATCGTGCCCATCAATGATAAACGCCTACAACAACTGGCTGATATCGTCAATCCTGAAAAGATCCTGCCCACTACCATGGAGTTTGTCGACATTGCCGGCTTGGTAGAAGGCGCATCGAAAGGGGAAGGATTGGGCAACCAGTTTTTGACTAATATTCGCGAAACCGATGCTATTGTTCATGTGGTTCGTTGTTTTGAAGACGAAGACATTATCCATGTTGCCGGCAAAATATCGCCGCTCGATGATATTGAAATCATTAACACTGAGCTTGTGTTGGCTGATCTAGCCGCGGTTGAAAAACTTTATCAAAAAGCCGTTAAAAATACCAAGTCTGGCCAGAAAGACGGACTACCTCTTAGAGATTTATTAGAAAAAATATTACCAACTCTTGAAGCGGGTGATAGCGCAAGAACGCTATCTTACGATGAGGAGGAGCTCAAACTACTCAAAGGCTTCCAGCTGTTAACCATTAAGCCTGTGCTCTACGTTGCCAACGTCAGCGAAGAAGGGTTTAATGACAACCCTCATCTCGATGTTGTGGCTAATTTTTCCAAAGCAGAAGGCGCACAAGTGGTGGCAATTTGCGCTGATATTGAGGCTGAAATCTCTGAACTTGAGCTTGAAGAAAAGCAAGAGTTTTTGTCAGAGATGGGTCAAAGCGAATCTGGTTTAGATCGACTTATTAAGTCCGGATATGCCTTACTAGGCCTACGAACCTACTTTACTGCTGGCGTCCAAGAAGTACGCGCTTGGACCATTAATGCGGGTGACAGTGCGCCACAAGCGGCAGGTAAAATTCATGGTGATTTTGAAAAGGGCTTTATTCGTGCTGAAACGATTGCCTTTGATGATTTTATTCAGTATGGTGGTGAAAAAGGCGCCAAAGAAGTAGGTAAACTACGTTCAGAAGGCAAGGAATACATTGTCCAAGACGGCGATGTGGTACACTTCTTATTTAATGTTTAACCCTCAACAAACCTAGTCAATGATCGCTAAAAAACAAACCAAATTACTCATTATTCTTGACGGCTGGGGGCATTCTGATGTTGTTGAAAATAACGCAATTGCCCAAGCTGAAACCCCTGTATGGGATAAGTTAAACGACCAATTCCCTCATTCATTAATCAGCACCAGCGGTAAAGAGGTTGGCTTGCCTGGCGAACAAATGGGCAATTCAGAAGTTGGTCATTTGAACTTAGGTGCAGGTCGTGTTGTTAAACAAGACTTTACCCGCATTCACAATGAAATTAAAAATGGCGACTTCCTTAGAAACCCCATTTTAAAAAATTCACTAGAATACGCCAATGACAACAACAAAGCCGTTCATATTATGGGCTTATTGTCAGATGGTGGTGTTCATTCACATGAAGAACAAATCCATGCTATGTTGGAAATGACCAAAAAACATGAGTGCAAAGAAGTGTACTTACACATTTTTGTTGATGGTCGAGACTGTGCGCAAAAAAGCGCAAAAAAATACATACAAACATTAGAAGACAAAATTAGTGAAATTGGTATTGGTGAAATTGCCAGCGTCATTGGTCGTTACTTTTCAATGGACCGTGACAACCGCTGGGCTCGTGTACGCTGCGCCTATGAACTTATCGCCAAAGGCAAGGGGAAATTTTTAGCCCAGTCTGCCGTTGATGCAATTGATATGGCTTATGAACGCGGTGAAACCGATGAGTTTGTGCAATCCACCGTGATTAAAGCACCAACCAAAATCAAAAAAGGCGACGTACTTATCTTTATGAACTACCGTGCAGATCGTGCTCGACAAATCACCCAAGCATTTTTTGATGAAAATTTCCAAGGGTTTTCACGTGGAACCTTCGTGCCAACTCAATTTGTTTGTTTGACTGAATACAAAAAAGATTTTAACTTGCCGGCGGCTTATCCTTCAACCAAGCTAAACAACGTATTGGGCAAATACCTGTCTAACTTAGGCATGACTCAACTTAGAATTGCAGAGACTGAAAAATACGCCCATGTCACTTTTTTCCTTAACGGTGGTGTTGAAAGCCCTTTTTATGGCGAAGACCGGGTTTTGATTCCATCGCCTGATGTGGCCACTTACGACCTTAAACCAGAAATGAGTGCTTTTGAACTTACAGACGAGCTGGTAGAGCACATTGAAAGCCAAAAATACGATCTCATTATTTGTAATTTTGCCAACACCGATATGGTTGGACACTCTGGCAAACTCGATGCTGCTATTAAAGCCGTTGAAGCGGTTGATGCTTGCTTGGGTATCGTCTACCAAGCCATGCATGAAATTAATGGTGAGATGTTAATCACCGCTGATCATGGTAATGCAGAACAAATGGTCAATCCAGAAACGGGTGAAGTACATACGGCACACACCAACAACTTGGTGCCGTTACTTTTTGTTAGTACTCGCGCTGCCACAATTGCCGAACCTGGCACAGGCTCTTTGTCTGACATTGCGCCAACATTGTTGACAATGATGGATGTCGAACAGCCGGATGAAATGACGGGCACTAGCTTACTAACCTTTGAGTAACAACCCTTATATAATTGAATTTAAAAACAGGAGAGAAAAATGAAACAATCTAATTTTATCGCACCTTCTATCTTAGCTGCTGACTTTGCTAGACTAGGTGAAGAAGTTGATAACGTTCTACGTGATGGTGCTGACATCGTTCACTTTGACGTAATGGACAACCACTACGTACCTAATCTAACCATTGGTCCATTGGTGTGTGAAGCACTTAGAAATCATGGCGTAACAGCACCAATTGATGTGCATTTAATGGTGAAGCCGGTTGACAGAATCATTCCTGATTTTGTGGCTGCAGGCGCTTCATACATTACTTTTCATCCAGAGGCTTCTGAGCATATCGACAGAACTCTCGGCATGATTCAAGAAAGCGGTTGTAAAGCTGGCTTGGTGTTTAACCCAGCCACACCTTTACACGTGCTAGACAATGTCATGGATAAAGTAGATATGATCTTATTAATGTCGGTTAATCCTGGTTTTGGTGGTCAATCATTTATCCCACACACCTTAGAAAAATGTCGTCAAGTGCGCAAGCTGATTGATGCTAGCGGTAGAGACATTCGTTTAGAGATTGATGGTGGTGTCAAAATTGACAACATTCGCGAAGTGGCTGAAGCAGGCGCTGATACGTTTGTTGCTGGTTCTGCAATCTTCAGTACTGATGATTACAAGGCCACTATTGATGCAATGCGTGCAGAGCTCGCAAAAGCATAAGATGATTAACGCATAGGCTTGTCGTATCAACACTGCTGCGGTATAATAATGCGTTTTACGATTTTAGTTACTTTCTAAGTAATAAAAAATCAAAAAGTTGAGTTGGGCGTCCAGTTACAATAATGGGCGCCCAACTTGTTTTAATGTATCACACAGCTTGACATGTTAGTCAGGGTGCCCTTTTGCAAAATAAAGGGTTGGCTAGCAGAAGCTGTGGAAGAAAGAAGTTGACTGAAATCAGCATTCTTTATTAACCCCGGAGAAAATATTATGGCAAAAACGTCCATGAAGAAAATGTTAGAGGCTGGTGTACACTTTGGTCACCGTAGCCGTTTTTGGCACCCAAAAATGGAGCGCTACATCTATGGCACTCGCAATGGTGTGCATATCATCAACCTAGAAAAAACCCTGCCCATGTTTAATGATGTGCTGAATTTTGCATCAAAAACAGCGGCTGCAGGTCGTTCGATCTTATTCGTTGGCACCAAGAGAGCTGCTACTGATATCATCAAGGAAGAGGCGATTCGTTGTGGCATGCCATACGTAAATCACCGCTGGTTAGGCGGCATGATGACAAACTACAAGACTATTAAGGCTTCTATTAAGCGCTTAAAAGATCTTGAGTTTTTAGCCGAAGAAAACTTTACCCAATTTGGTAAAAAAGAAGCGCTAATGATGACGCGTGAAATGGAAAAATTAGAACGCAGTTTAGGTGGTATTAAAGACTTGGGCGGCATTCCTGATGTGGTTTTTGTTATTGACATTGGTCATGAAAAAAATGCTATTAAAGAAGCGCAAAAGCTTCACTTACCGCTTATTGGTATTGTAGACACCAATCATAATCCAGAAGGTATTGACTACGTTATTCCTGGCAATGACGATTCAATCAGAGCCATTGGTTTCTACGCTAGAGAGATTGCTAACGCCGTTTTAGAAGCGAAGGCTGCTGCCGGCACACAGACTAAAGCCGCACCTGCTAAGAAAGCACCTGCTAAAAAGCCTGCCGCTAAGAAAGAAGAAGCAAAGACTGAAACTGTAGTAGCACCTAAAGAAGAGACTAAAGAAGCTCCTGCTAAAAAAGCCGTTGCTGAAAAAGCGCCTGCTGAAGCAGAAAAGCTTGGCAAAACAGCACTTAATGCAATGAAAAAAGCAGAGCTAGCTGATTATGCAAGCACTCAAGGTGTTGAAGTTAACGCTAGTGATACTAAAGCTCAAATGATTGAAAAGCTTACATAAGACAAGCACATATTAAAGCGCTTTCCTACAACGGTGAGTGCAATACACATAGGAGACACTTATGGCAGCAATTACAGCCGCTTCAGTTAAAGAATTAAGAGAAAGAACCGGTGCAGGCATGATGGACTGCAAGAAAGCTCTAACAGAAACCAATGGTGATATGGAGGCAGCGATTGACCTTATGCGTACATCGGGTGCTGCTAAAGCTGCTAAAAAATCAGGCCGTATCGCTGCAGAAGGTCTTGTTAAAGTTAACATCAGTGATGATGGAAAAACAGCAACCATCTTAGAGGTTAACTCTGAGACTGACTTTGTTACTAAAGGCGATGCCTTTATTGGTTTTGTTGATGCCTTAGGTGCGTTAGCGCTTAAGACAACCCCTGTCAACATTGACGAGTTTTTAACTCAAACATTAGACAACGGTGATTCGTTAGAGAAGTCTAGAGAAGACATTATCGCTAAAGTTGGTGAGAACATTGCTATTCGACGCGTACAAACTGTCACTGTTAGTGGTAATGGCATTATTGGTGCTTACAAGCACGGTGAACGTATCGCAGTATTAGCCATCCTAGAGGGTGGTGATGAAGCGCTAGCTAAAGACATTGCTATGCATGTTGCGGCAACACGCCCTGAGTGTGTCACCGAAGACGAACTAAGTGCTGATCTTTTAGAAAGAGAGAAAGCTATTTTTGTCGAGCAAGCAAGAGAATCTGGCAAGCCAGACAACATCATCGAGAAAATGATTGTTGGGCGCATGAAAAAGTTTGTAAACGAAGTAACGCTTTATGGTCAAGCTTTTGTTAAAGATCCTGACACAACTGTAGGTGCACTTGCAAAATCAAATGGGGCTGAAGTTAAGTCTTTCATCCGTTTTGAAGTAGGCGAAGGCATTGAGAGAAAAGAAGAAAACTTTGCAGAAGAAGTAGCGGCCCAAATGAAAGGCTAGTACAAAACTTAAGCAAATAAAAAAGGCGCGAAAGCGCCTTTTTTTATAGAAAAAAATCAAACGATTTATATAGTAATAGTCAGTAATACTAATGCTAGCAACAACACAACCCCAAATGATAGCGCGATTAATTTCGATACTAAAGAATCCATATTGCCTCAAATAAATAGTAATATTAAAAGTCACAAATCATTGTGGCTTTTAATTTAACGCATTGTTTATTCAGTCAATAACATTGCTCATTTATTCCATCATCCCCCGAGGACCCATAACATGGTATGGGTTGTATCCAAAGTTGCCGTTATTAAGCAAGCATCGGCTGCTTAGAAATAACCGGTTTGGCAACGACAGTCGTTGTTTTGACTACGGTTGCAATAGCATCGTTGTTCCAATCATACACATTTTAATGATAGTCAACTGAGGCTGATGTAGCAGCTACCAATGTAGAATTGATGGTAATTTTTACATCATATTTATACATTTTAAATTTACAATCGCCCAATAAAAAACCACCCTCTCGGGTGGTTTTAGCTTGGCTACTTAGTGGGCCTAGGCTCACTAAGTGATGCTAGC
>OCRB01000025.1_pt1 | contig 14056 bp, 10 predicted proteins | sample 1496111 | NCBI WGS metagenome assembly OCRB01 (sample SAMEA3143267, study PRJEB22397) | metagenome
GATTCACCCACTTGCTCAATTTTGTGCTGACGCTGAACTTCACGACGTGCTGGTAAATCACCCACATTAGCCACAAACTCTTTAGCAAACGAACCATCTTGGATTTCGCCCAAAATTTTCTTCATTTCCGCTTTAGTTTCATCAGTTACAATACGTGGCCCACGAGTCACATCACCGTATTCTGCTGTGTTTGAAATTGAATAACGCATGTTAGCAATACCACCTTCATACATTAAATCTACAATTAGCTTTAGCTCGTGTAAACACTCAAAATACGCCATCTCTGGCTCATAACCTGCTTCTACTAGAGTTTCAAAACCCGCTTGAACTAAAGCTGTTGTACCACCACATAAAACGACTTGCTCACCAAATAAATCTGTTTCTGTTTCTTCTCTAAACGAAGTTTCCAAAATACCTGTACGTCCACCACCAATGGCTGACGCATAAGATAATGCAATGTCTTTTGCTGTACCAGATACATCTTGTTGTACAGCGATTAAATCAGGGATACCACCACCTTTTTCAAATTCTGAACGCACTGTGTGACCTGGCGCCTTAGGAGCAATCATAATGACATTAAGATCTGCTCTTGGGGTGATCATTTCATAATGAATATTTAAACCATGTGCAAATGCTAATGTCGCACCTTCTTTAAGATTTGGCTCGATATTATCCGTATAAATTTTAGCTTGAAATTCGTCAGGCGCTAAAATCATCACTAGATCTGCCCATGCAGTTGCATCTTCAACTGACTTAACAGCTAAACCAGAACCTGTTGCTTTTTGTGCACTAGCAGAACCATCTCGCAATCCAACTACAACTTCTACACCAGAATCTTGTAAGTTATTTGCATGGGCATGGCCTTGTGAACCATAACCAATAATTGCAACTTTCATGCCTTTAATAATGTTTAAGTCTGCGTCTTTATCGTAATATCTATTCATTTTTTTCCTCTTTATGTAATTAACCTTCTCTTTTCTGACAAACGCCGGTTACGCCTGTTCTTGAAACTTCTAGAATTTTAGATGCATCTAGCGAATCTAAAAATTCATTAATTTTTTTACTTTGTCCTGCAACTTCAATCAAATAAGTATCTTCTGACACATCAATAATCTTGCCTGAAAACTGATCAATTTGTCGATCAATGTCTGCTTGTGTGTTTGGATTAACGTCAATTTTAACTAATAATAACTCACGTTCAACATGCTCTGTTGCTGTCAAATCTACTACTTTGACTACATCAATGAGTTTTTCAAGTTGTTTTACAATTTGCTCAATGATATTATCATCACCAACACTCACAATTGTCATTCTTGACAAGGTAGGATCATTGGTAGCTGCCACAGTTAATGACTCGATGTTAAAGCCGCGTGCCGAAAAAAGCCCGGCAACTCTAGACAGAGCGCCGGCTTCATTTTCTAACATTACTGAAATAATATGCCTCATAGCTATACCAAGTTTAACCCTGAATCGTTCGTAGAAGCCATTTCATCGCGTCCTGCTAATAACATTTCATGATGTCCTGCACCTGATGGAATCATTGGGAATACATTTTCAGTTGGGTCTGTCAAAATATCGATAAATACTGTTCTGTCTTTTTGCTTGAACGCTTCAATCAGTGCTGGCTTTAAATCGGTTTCTTTTTCTACCTTGATACCAATATGGCCATAGCTTTCCGCCAACTTCACAAAATCAGGTAAAGCATCCATATAAGACATTGAATAACGCTTATCATAGAAAAACTCTTGCCACTGACGTACCATACCCAAATAGCCATTATTAATATTAATGATTTTAACGGGTGTATGGTATTGCAACATAGTTGACAACTCTTGTAGCATCATCTGAATACTACCGTCACCGGTGACACAGGCTACATCTCGATCAGGGTCTGCTAATTTTGCACCCATGGCTGCTGGCAAACCGAACCCCATGGTTCCAAGTCCGCCTGAATTAATCCAACGACGCGGCTTGTCAAATGGATAGTACTGCGCCGCCCACATTTGATGTTGACCTACGTCAGAAGTAACAATAGCCTCTCCTTTGGTCACTTCATACAATGCTTCAATAACTGTTTGTGGCTTAATCACACCTTGTTTGGTTCTGTACGCCATAGAGTCTACTGAGCGCCAGTCATTGATTTGCTTCCACCACGAGTCTATATTTTCTAGTTTTTTAGTATCCAGACTCTGAATAAGCGCCTGCAACACATCGTTCACTTGTCCAATAATAGCAACATCAACACCCACCACTTTACCAATGGTGGAAGGGTCGATATCAATATGAATGATTTTTGCGTAAGGACAGAATTTTTCTAAATTTCCAGTAATGCGGTCATCGAATCTTGCGCCCACAGTAATAATACAGTCTGAATCATGCATTGCCATGTTTGACTCGTACGTACCATGCATTCCCAGCATACCTAAAGACTGTTTATCTGTTGCAGGAAATGCACCCAAACCCATTAGCGTCTGTGTGATTGGAAATCCAGTATTGTGCGTCAGGGTTGTTAAGGCTTTACTAGCATTGCCAATCACGCTGCCACCACCTGAATAAATAATAGGTTTTTTAGCCTTTTCAATGATTGCAATTGCTTTTTTAATCTGCTCAGCATCAACTTGAACTTCAGGTTGATATGAGCGCATTTTTATCGTTTGAGGGTAACCCTCGTATTCAGTTTCAGCAATGGTTGCGTCTTTGGTAATGTCAATCAAGACAGGACCTGGACGCCCTGTTGTCGCGATATAAAAGGCTTTTTTAACTGTCTCAGCAATATCGTCAGCATTTTTAACCAAAAAATTATGCTTTACACATGAGCGCGTAATACCGACTGCATCAACCTCTTGAAAGGCATCACTACCGATTACTGGAGAAGGCACTTGGCCAGAAACAACCACCATTGGAATAGAGTCTGTAAACGCAGTGGCAATACCTGTAACTGCATTAGTCAAACCAGGGCCTGAGGTAACGAGTGCTACACCGCATTTACCACTAGTGCGCGCATAACCATCTGCAGCGTGCACAGCACCCTGTTCATGACGAACCAAAATATGATCAATTGCCGTACAAACATTTAATGCATCGTAGATATGTAGAACTGCACCACCCGGGTATCCAAAGATGTGCTTCACGCCTTCACTTTTCAAGCAATCAATTAGTATTTGCGCACCATTTAACTTCATCACTTCTTTGAAAGAATAAAAACCTTCAGATTATACCTAAGGTGCACTTAATACAACTATCAGTTTATAAGGAATTTTGCCAATCTTCGGAGTAGAATTGAATCGGAGAATCTTCAGATTCAAATGTTTCAATTGACCAAGTGTCTGGTCTTTCAAGAATGGCTGATAATAATTGATCATTTAATAAGTGGCCAGTTTTATAGCCTTCGTAATGACCGATAAGATTAGAGCCTAATAAATACAAATCGCCCACAATATCTAAAATTTTGTGTTTGACAAATTCATTTTGATAACGCATGCCATCTTCATTGAGAACATCGTCGTCACTGAGTGCGATGGCGTTATCCATACTCGCACCAAGTGCTAAGTTTTGTCGCTGCATCATCTCTACATCTTTCATATAACCAAAGGTTCTGGCACGAGAAATTTCTTTCAAATAGGACTGTTGAGCAAAATCAATACTGAGTTTTTGCCCGCTCTCTTTTACCTTCTTATGATCAAAATCAATTTCAAGTGTTACTTTGAACCCCTCATAAGGAGAAACTTGTGCCCAAGCATCTCCATTTTCAATTCTAACGGTGTCTTTAATAACAAAAAAACGCTTGTGCACATCTTGCTCTTGAATACCAGCAGATTGCACTAGGAAAATAAATGGTGCTGAAGAGCCGTCCATAATTGGCACTTCAAAGGAATCTAACTCTACCAAAACATTATCAATACCCAAAGCCGAAAAAGCACTCATGAGGTGTTCAACCGTAGAAACCTTAACTCCTTGGTTTTCAAGACCGGTTGAAAGCACGACCTCGTTAACAAAGGCGTTGTGTGCTCTAACCAACTTACCACCAACATCCATACGCCTAAAAACCACACCATGATCAGCCTCAGCAGGAATTAACGTCATGTTAACCACGCCACCACTGTGAATACCGATGCCACGTGCTTTAACGGTTTTTTTAATTGTTCTTTGTTTGATCATAAATATACTAAAGTTTTGTACTAAGGTGATCTCTAATTTTACTCAAAATACTTGTTTGTTTGTTTGTTTGTTTCCCTCTAAAGTTAAAATCAGACTCGTTAGGCTCAAACAATAATAATCCTAAAGCACAAGCATAAGCAGGATCTTTAAGGCTATCTTCAAATTGTAACTTTTTAGTTGTAATTTTATCAACATTAATACACCCAAGTTTAGTTCTAACAGTAACGCAGCTTAGCATTAGCATATCACAACCCTTAATCTTAGCACCACCACCCGCCAAAACAAAGCCAGATTTTAGTGAACGATCAAGTTGTTGAGATTGTAAAACTTTTTTAATTGAAGAAAATATAGTCGAATAAGACTGCTCAATCACTTCAACTAACGATTGTTGTGATAAGTAGTGCTCACTTTGATCAGGGTCATCATCGTCATTGATCTGTTGAAACGGAACCAATTTATCTTCTCGAATAGATTTTACTTGTGCATCCCCATACTCAAGCTTTAAACGCTCAGCCTCTTCAAAAGAAGTGTCAAATGCATAGGCAATATCTTCAGTAATTTGATCTCCGCCCTTTTGGATAACCGCACTATAAGTAATACCACCTTTAGTAAAAACAGATAAATTAGTCACGCCAGCACCTATGTCAACTAAACAAACACCATTATCTTTTTCATCTTGCGTAATATAGGCCTCACTACTTGCCATTGAGTTTAGTACAATATTGTTCAAACCAAATCCACTACCGTTGATACTTTGTTCGATTGCACTTACACATTGGTTAGATACTGTCACAATATGCATATTGACTTCTAAATTAGTTGCTGTTTGACCAACAGGATATTTAGTAACAACACCCTGATGCGTGGCCGAATCTTTGTCCAATATAAAATGATTAATAACACTACTAATAACTTGTTTATTAGTAGGTGTTGGAATACCGCAAGCATTTTTAACAGCAGATTTCACATTGCCTTCACTAACTTCATTTGTCGGTAGAAAGGTATGTCCATCTCGGTTAATCACGGTTAGGTGTGGGTCAGAGATATTTGTACTGACATTAAAGATACTTTTAATATCACAACTTAAACAAGCAACTTCTGCTACTTTTTTAATGGCCTGACTTGCTTGATCTGCATCAACAATAACACCTTTTTTGACGCCAGCCGAATCTCCTATAGCATGTCCAGTGACAGTGAACTTTCCATTTTCTTCATCAGCAAGCAAAACAACAATCTTACGACTGCCAATATCAACACTTACAATAAAATTACTATCAGCCATTCTTATTTTTTTGATCTAACTCTATAAATTCTAACCACTCATACAAATGACCTAATTCAACCGTGGCACCACTTAATAATCGTCGAAATTTCTTGGCATAGGGTTGTCCATGATACAAACCTAAAATATGTCGTGTCATTGAGCGGATCGGCACCCCTTGATTGCTTTGATTTTTCATGTATTCAATAAAGTCTAATAATACTTGTTCGCGACTCAATTTTGTTGTATTTTGTTTGTAAATTTTTGCATCAACATCACAAAGCAAATAAGGCTGATGGTAAACAACCCTGCCAAGCATGGTGCTATCTACCCTATCTAAATGATTCAGTGCGTCTTCTAAACAATTAATACCACCATTAATGCCAATGGTTAATTCGGGGAAATCTTGCTTAATTTGATATACCCAATCGTAATTGAGTGGTGGTACTGTACGATTTTCTTTTGGACTTAAGCCTTTTAACCACGCCTTACGCGCATGAATGATAAACGTATCACAGCCTGCTTGCTCAACCGTGGTAACAAAGTTAACCAATTCTTCATAACTCTCCATGTCATCAACACCAATACGAGACTTTAGAGTGATGGGTAAATCACTCGCTTGTTTCATGGCATCAACACATTCTGCCACTACTTGCGGCGTGTTCATCAAACAAGCACCGAAGCTTCCTGATTGCACTCTATCTGATGGACAGCCGGCATTAATATTTACTTCATCATAACCCCAATCTTGGGCAATCTTGGCACACTGTGCCATCTCGCTTGGATCACTACCACCCAATTGCAATACCAGCGGATGCTCATCTTCATGGTAGTCTAGTAAGCGCTTTTTATCACCATGTAAAATAGCCTTACTGGTAATCATCTCAGTGTAGAGTTGTGCTTGTTTTGACATTAGACGATAAAAATATCGACAATGTCGATCAGTCCAATCCATCATTGGCGCAACGCTAAATTTATGCGGATAGTTCATCGACTAAAGTCTGTATAACAAAATCAACACTACTAGCCACCACGGTTTCTCGATCACCTGAAAAGTGTTGAGTCTTAACGAAGTGCTTATCTTTAACGTAAAAACCAAAACACACCATGCCTACTGGCTTTTCTACTGTGCCACCTGTTGGGCCAGCGATACCGGTAATCGAGACAGCAATATCACTATGAGAATTTTGAACCAGACCATTAACCATCTGAAAAGCTGTTTGTTCGCTCACAGCACCAAACTGCTCTAAAATTTCAACATCAACATCAAGCATATCCATCTTTGCTTGATTGCTATAAGTGATATAGCCTCGATCAAAATAAGTAGATGAGCCTGAAACACTGGTTAATAAGGCAGACAAATTGCCACCTGTACAAGACTCTGCTACTGATAGAGTCAATGATTGATCGGTAAGGAGCTGACTTAAGGTTTGTATTTTCATTGCAATAATTTAAGGTGCGAGTGCCGCTTGTACAATCTCAAAAATATCATTCGATAAATCATCCGTGGCTAAAATAGCTTCTAGTTGTTGTTTTTGTAGTTCGCGTAATTCAGGTGTGTAACGCTTCCAGTGATTATAAATACTTACCAGTCGTGCCCCAATTTGTGGGTTAGAAGTGTTGAGCTTAATAATCACCTCGGTGAGTAATTCATAACCTTGCTGATTGTGAAACTGAACAAAATTACTGGCAAAACTACCAATGACACTACGCAATCGATTCGGCGTGTTAAATGAAAATAACGCATGCTGCATCAATTGCTTAATATCATCCACCCCATTTCCAGCTGCCAATGCTTGAGCAGCAAACCACTTATCCATTACCTGGACATCGTGCTGATAAAGTGTAAACATTTGTTGGATTGCTTGATCCTGATGCGAATTATCAACTGACAATAAGGCGTTAAAGGCAGCCAGACGATCACTCATGCAATTGGCTGATTCAAACTGATGATAGGCTAGATCAAACTCACCTGCTTTAACCAAATAAGACAAACAGGTATTCTTTAATGATCGATTACCTACCGCTCCTGGTGTGAGTTCAAACACATCAGCAGTGTTCAACCTATTGTAAATACTAAGTAAGACAGGCTTGAAACGCTGAACGATTTTATCAATAACCGCTTCTCGTTTTTGTTTGGCCTCAATAATATTAATCTCATCCATTTGCAAGTGAATCAATCGCTCTGATGGCAGAGTCAATAATTCACTTATTAACGCGTTATCGGTTTCTTTAGTCAGAATATTTTCAAAAGCACTAAACAATGCACCTTCATCAATCTGCTCAGGATTAAGTATTAATGATGACCATAACGCTTGTGCATTATCCCAACGACTAAATGCATCAGTATCATGCTCACATAAAAAGATTTTTTGCTCAGTATTAAGATTTGAAGTCAGTTTAATAGGTGCTGAAAAACCACGCAACCAAGATGGTGTGGGTTCATTTTGAATATCTTTGAATTCAAACGTTTTTTGATTTTGATCTAACACCAAAATACCTTGTTCGATCTCTTCACCTCGTTGATTCATCAAACCATAACGGATCGGTAAATAGTAAGTGTGCTCGCCCTCTTGTTTAAAAGTCGCTTTGTAAGTTTTTTGCTGGGCATCATACTCAGTGTTTACTTCAACTTCAGGCGTACCCGGCTGTGAATACCAAGCCATGAAAGGTTTAAAATCAAAATCATTGGCATCACTCATCGCAGCAACAAAATCATCAATCGTTACCGCTTGGCCATCATGGCGCTCAAAATAAAGCTTCATGCCACTTTGAAACCCTGTTTCACCCAAGAGCGTATGAATCATGCGAATCACTTCAGCGCCTTTTTCATACACGGTATAGGTATAAAAATTATTCATCTCTATGTACGACTCTGGCCTTACCGGGTGTTTCATTGGGCCGGCATCTTCGGCAAATTGAAACGTACGTAAGCCATTCACATCTTCAATACGTTTGATTGATCGAGAATGTAAATCAGAAGTAAACTCTTGATCTCTAAAAACAGTTAACCCTTCTTTTAAGCTTAGTTGAAACCAATCTTGGCAAGTGACTCTATTGCCTGTCCAATTATGAAAATATTCATGTCCAATTACCGCCTCAACATTAATAAAATCTTTGTCAGTCGCTGTGTCTGGGTTAGCCAATACATAAGTAGAATTAAAAATATTAAGACCTTTATTCTCCATTGCGCCCATATTGAAATCATCCACAGCAACAATCATATAAATATCTAAATCATACTCAAGGCCAAATCGCTGCTCATCCCATGCAAATGAGCGCTTAAGTGAATCCATCGCAAACTGAGTTTTGTCAATATTATGTGATTCAACATAAATCTTTAATGCGACTTCCTTGCCACTGATGGTGGTGTAAGTATCTTCTAATACGGCAAAATCACCCGCCACTAAAGCAAACAAATAACAAGGCTTGAGGCTAGGGTCGTGCCAGGTTACTTCACCCGGTTTTGAGCTAATTAAATTACCATTACTTAATAATATTGGATAACGCTTATGATCTGCCTTGATGTGTGTAGTAAACACACTCAGCACATCAGGCCTATCGAGATAATAAGTGATTTGTCTAAATCCGTGTGCCTCACATTGAGTACAAAAATTACCACTAGATTGATACAAACCATTCAGACTGGTATTTTTTTCTGGGTGAATGCGCGTGGTAATCTCTAGTGTGAACTCATCTGCTAAATCACTAATTTCTAGCCCTTCATCAACCAACTGATAATTAGGCTGTACACCATCAATCGAAATCGAAATCAATTCTAAATTAACGCCATTTAAAAATAAGCGACGCTCTTGGCTAGCCAGATTCGGATTTTGATAATAATGCACCTTAGATGAAACAAGTGTTTCATCTTCAGATAGGTCAAAGCTCAGCTCTGTAGTACGGATTAAATACGCACTCGGCTGATAATCCTTTCGATAAATTGCCTGGGGCTCTACAGTATTAATAACACAACTCCTAAAATTAAACGATAGACAACAAAAGGCATCAATCCAATACTGTCTAATAATTTAATAAAAAATACAACGGTAAAATAAGCACTAACGGCTGCAATTAAAAAACCTAACATTAACATAAGCCAATCAACCGATTGTGGTTGTTGATATAAATCAAAAATCATCAACATGGCTGAAAGCGTAATAACAGGAATGGATAATAAAAATGCAAATTGAGTAGATACCTGTCTTGACAAGCCAATTAACAATCCCGCAGTAATGGTAATACCAGAACGCGATGTGCCTGGAATCAATGCCAATGCTTGCATGCTTCCAATAAAACCAACATCTAGCCAGTCAATTGTTTTCCTAACGGAAGCTCTTTTTACATTCACCAAAATGCCTAATCCTAGCAACAAACCAAATACTAATGTCGCATAGGCAATGACTTCAGTTGAGCGCAGAGTTAACTCAATAGTGTCTTTAAACGCCAAACCTACCAATCCTACCGGGATCGTGCCTAGCAGTATGCCCCATGCTAATTTAGATTCACCAACTGTTTGCACTTTAACAACGGAGTGAAAAAAATCAGCGATTAAAGTTTTTATAATCAATCGATAATAAAACACAATAGCGCTGAGTGTACCCAAATGCACCACCACATCAAACGCTAAACCTTGATCAGGCCAATCGGTTATCTTTGGCACTAAGATTAAATGCGCTGACGACGAGATTGGCAGGAACTCACTCAACCCCTGAACAAGTGCTAATGTAATTGTCTGAAAAAAATCCATGCTATTTTTATCGGTTTATAATTTATGCGTTAAATCTTGTTCGGTAAATCCTTTTAATTTTACCGATAGTTTTTTAGTCAATGCTAACACCTTGAAACTCTCTCCCATAGCACTAGGCAATACCAACTGCTTAACCTGCTGCGCCAAAGTAATGCGTCTATCTTCATCAGTTTCAGCTAATAAATACTCGTCAATCCCCAGTGAAATTAAAAATAGTGCTTGCGTGGCGTAACCAGCAATGTCAAATCCGCTGTTTTGGGCTTGATCGGCCATATCTGAAAAATTAACCGACGTGGTAATGTCCTGTTCACCCACATGCACAAAAGGATCATCACTGGCTTTATGCTGATAATAACATCTAAGTGTGCCTTCACCACGTTGTGGATGGAAATATTCATCTCGACCCATGCCGTAATCAATTAGCAGTACTAAGCCTTGCTCAACAATATCACTCAACGATTCTATCCAAGCCATTGCTCTTAGGTTTATCTCGGTGGTATAGCCTTGCTCAACTTCATTAGGCAATAAGGCCTTATCATCAATATAAGGCTGGTCAAATATCTGCCACTGTAATTGATTATCCTTGCAATCCACACCCAACTCAACAAAGCTTGTTTGTTTTTTAATTAAGCGTTTAGCTGGCATCGCATCCAAGACTTCATTAGCAATCACCACACCTGAAAAATGCTCAGGAAAAGTAGTTAGCCACACGACTCTATCGAGTAATTCTGGCAGAATTTTATTAATGGTTTCTTTTTGTCGCTGTTTGAGTTCAGCGCTGAGCTCAAGAATATAATATTTTTCTGGCAAATTATTAAGTCGGCCTAACTCAAATAAAATTTGAGTAGCCAATATGCCACTACCCGCACCAAATTCTAAAATACTGTTATTACCATCTAGCACCTGCATACATTGACGCGCTAAACAAAAACCAAATAAGTCTGAAGTTTCAGGGGCGGTAATAAAATCTCCTTGCTCACCAAACTTCTGTGCACCACCACTATAATAACCTTGTGCTGGATAATACAAAGCTAAATCCATAAATTCATCGAAACCTATAGGCCCAGCTTTTTGTATAATGGTGTTTTTGATTATTTCTTCAAGATTCATTGAATCCGTATTTTATATGAAAACAGCATTAATCACCGGCGGTGCACAACGTATTGGCGCACAGATCGCACAAACACTACATGACAATGGTTTCAATATCATTATCCACTATCGACACTCAAAACAAGCCGCTGAAGCGCTGGCTCAAGCCCTCAACGCTCAGCGAAGTGATTCAGCCGAGATTATTCAAGCAGAATTGTCTAGCCTTAAAGATATTCAAGCGCTAAGCCAGAGCATCGATCAATTAGATGTTTTGGTTAACAATGCCTCAGTTTTTTACCCAACACCGGTTGAGGATGCTGATCAAGACACTTGGCATAACATTATGGACACCAATGTGATGGCGCCTTTTTTCCTGTCGCAATCACTAACAAACACTTTAAGAAAAACTTCAGGCTGTATTATCAATATCATTGACATCCATGGTGAGCGTCCACTCAAAAATCATGCAATTTATAATATTTCTAAGGCTGGCATTGCAATGATGACCAAATCCTTAGCCAAAGAACTGGCGCCTGAAATACGGGTTTGTGGCGTCTCTCCTGGCTCGATTCTTTGGCCAGAAAATGAAGCCTCATTAACCGATGAGCAAAAAAATAAAATGCTAAACAAAATTGCCTTGGGTAAACAAGGGAGTGCGACTGACATTGCTAATACCGTTTTATTCCTAGCTAACTCTCCCTACATCACCGGACAAATTATCAGTGTTGATGGTGGTCGAACATTAAATCAGTAAATGCGCAAAGAAACATTTTTGTGATATAATTAAGCGGCTTGATGTTTAAGTGCATCAGCAACAAGAATTTTTTTAAACGTTTTTGTACTAAAAGAAATACCACAAAAACTACGATAAATATTTAGGGCTTTTTTTTGCCACATATAGAGTAACACAATCATTTATTATCCATTATCGGTAATAAAGAGAAATAGGGTATAAACCCTTTAAGGAATAGGTTTTTGAATCATTTATGAATCAAATAAATCACATTTTAATGTCAATTCAGCACGTGTGTGTTGAGCCTCTATACGTGGAAAAAAGTCCATCAACAGGACTAAACCATGAACCATATTTTAATCAATGCAACTCACAAAGAGGAGATCCGAGTTGGCATTGTCAAGAACAAAAAACTCACTGATCTCAATATAGAAACCAGCCTTAATCAAAAAAATAAAGGCAATATTTACAAAGGGAAAATCTCCCGAGTCGAGCAATCTTTAGAAGCTGCTTTTGTTGATTATGGCAAAGAAAGACAAGGCTTCCTACCCTTTAAAGAAGTTGCAGAAAGTCTCTATAACGGTGCTAAAGCCAAAGGTGACAAACTCACTATTTCCGATGTTCTTAAAGAAGGACAAGAGATTATTGTCCAAGTTGAAAAAGAAGAACGTGGCAACAAAGGTGCTGCTCTAAGTACTTACATCAACCTGGCTGGCGCTTACATGATCCTAACGCCAAATAATCCTAAAAGCCATGGCATTTCAAGACAAATCACTTCAACAGAAAGACAATCGTTAAAAGAAGTTATTCAAAAAATTACCATGCCAGAAAACTCTGGTTTGATCATTCGCACGGCTGGATCTGGCAAAAGTTTAGAAGAGTTACAATGGGAGGTTGATTACTTATCAGAGTTATGGAGTTCAATTAATAATGCTGGAGAAAAACGCTCAGCACCCTTCTTAATTTACCAAGAAAGTGACATTGTAATTCGCACCCTGAGAGACTACTTACGTGAAGACACGGATAGTGTCGTTATCGATGACTTAGAGACTTTTCAAAATGCCAAAGAATTTGTTAGTTTTGTTTTACCTCATTATCTAGATCGCATTAAATTCTTTGATGTTTCTGAGCATTCTTTGTTTAATCACATGGGTGTTGAAAACCAAGTCAGAAGCGTGTTTAATCGTGAAGTATCCTTACGTACAGGTGCAACCATTGTTTTTGATACAACCGAAGCGCTGACAGCAGTTGACATCAACTCTGCTCGTGCGACTAAAGGTTCTGATATTGAAGAAACCGCTTACAACACCAATCTAGAAGCTGCTAAAGAAATTGCTATCCAATTACAACTACGTGATATTGGTGGCCTAGTGGTTATTGACTTTATTGATATGTCAACTGAAGAGCATCGAAAATCAATTGAAAAAGCCATGGAAAATGCCACAAATTCAGATCGTGCACGCATCCAAATTGGCACAATTTCACAATTTGGTTTGCTCGAAATGTCAAGACAGCGCTTAATGAGCTCAGTCACTGAATCAGTCGAAAAATCTTGCCCTCAGTGTCATGGTAGCGGCTCCACGCCAACAGTACCAAGCTTGGCATTAACCGTACTAAGACAATTGGAAGATGGTTGCAACGCTTCCAGCCAAACACAGCGTATCACCATTCAATCCAGTGTTGATGTTATCACTTATCTACTTAATGAAAAGCGTAGTGATATTACCCGATTAGAAAACAAGCATGAAATTAAAATCACGCTATTACCTAATCCTTATATGCAATTCCCTAACTTTAATATCACTAAACAAAAAGGTGATAAAAAACAACAACACAAGAGTTACCAAGGCATCTCTAAGCCTCAATATAATTTATCTGAAAATGGTTTAACCAATACAACTGAAGATCCGGCCATCGATATGAATCGCCCAGCGACGCGTGTTCCTGAAAAGAAACAACTCTCATTACTTGAGAAGATTAAAAAGGCACTGTTTGGCACTAAGAAAAAGAAGCCTAATAAAAAACGCCCTAATCAGAATAATCAAAATCGCAATAGGAATCG
>OCRB01000030.1_pt1 | contig 13273 bp, 9 predicted proteins | sample 1496111 | NCBI WGS metagenome assembly OCRB01 (sample SAMEA3143267, study PRJEB22397) | metagenome
TAGAAATTAATTCAAAATCATACCCGTTATTATTATGAAGCATAGAAATAACCTCAATAAAAATATTATCAAGATCTCGTGTTGGCGGGGTATTGGTGATATGACGCACAACAAAAAACTTAACCATGTAATCTATTAACTCTACTTTTTGATTATCTGATAACTGTAATTTTTCAAAGACATACAAAAGTAAAACATAAGAAGGTGCCGCTGAGATATTGTACAAATCAATAAGACTACTTCTTACTTCTCTGGAGTTACTCTCATTGCCAAGATTAATTAATCTATTGTAATACTCCGAACTATTATAAAGTTTATCAAAGAAGCTGGATGCATCTAGTTTTATTAGAGTGGTATAAATATCTATGATATTTGATCGTGTTGCTTTCTGTTTTTTTGGAACAGCTATACTCTTATCATTTTTATAAGCATTATAAAAATGCCTTAAAAAACGCTCTTGATACTTGTAATCATCTGTCAAATTATTTATTAACTTCAGCCATTTTTCATAATTTTTATCAATAGATCCTTTATTTTCTTTTTCAAGGTGATTTAAAAAACTATTCTTAATTAAATCAACTGGCATTAAAGGTGTCCCACGATGATTTAGTGTTTCAAATAAAGTAAAGGCATCCGATAAACTATCAACCTCAACCTTCACAATAAGCGCAGAATTAACTTTTTTTAAGAAATTTAAAGTTTTACTCAAATCAAAAATACTTTCTTCACCAGAATTATATTTTCTTACCTCCCCTAATCTTTCAGAAAAATACTTATACGCCAAATTAATCCTACGCAATCCAAGTCGTGAAGGCTTCAGTTTTATACAATCTATACCAAGCTCTTTTTTAACTGTGTATTCAAAATCATCAAGATTTTCACCAGAACTAGAAGGCAGTAGTCTTAAAGTTTTTTTATCTGATTTTAAAATTAGCTTATGCTTTAAATTTATTAATTCAGCAATTAGATCTTCACTATTATCATTTTGATCTTTACTCACCTTTCTCAAATGAACATAAAGAGCTAATAGCAAAAGACTTAAAGTGGTCATCCTTTGCTGGCCATCAATAAGTTCAAGTCTTATAGGGTCTAACGAATTATCTGGCTTATGACCAATACAAATAATAGATCCTAAAAAATGCTCACTTTCGTTATCAACAATATCATCAAATAATGACTCCCAATGAGACTTTCCCCACACATATTCCCGCTGATATTTGGGCACAAAATAAATTAACCTATTGTCTGGATTAAACAAGTCTGAAACACTTGCTTTTACTGCTGAACTTATCATAAAACTCGCTAATATTCTATTTTAAAAACATAAATTATATACTTGACTGATAATCATTTTGAACGCCTTGGTATAATGTTTTATTTTAAACCTTATTTTATATAAAAATCATGAGTGAAATTTCAGTAGTAGATATCCCATTTAAAGAAAATAAAGAAAAAAATATTAAAGATACTTTAGAAACAAAAAGCTATGCTGAAGCGCTATCTAGCTTTATTCAAAATTGTGGCACACCTTTAACTATAGGAGTTCAGGGGGAATGGGGAAGTGGAAAAACATCATTACTCAACATGATCCAAGATAACTTATTAGAAGCGTCAATCAACCAAAAGAAAAAGAGGTATGGTGGTGAATACAGAGTTATCTGGATAAATACTTGGGAGCATTCAGTCCTAAAATCCCCAGAAGAGTCCCTAATAAGTATTTTGGAAGAATTGGTAGACACAATTTCTGCAATTGACGGCTCATTTGCTAAAGCCCAAAAGGCTAAGCAGTTTATTAGCCAAATTGCAAAAGGAGCACTTAGGGTTGGCGCACAAGCTGCCCTTGGGTCAAAGGCTGCACAGGTTACAGAGGAGGTACTTGGAGGCTCAAGTAATAGCATTAAAGGTCTTAGAAATTCGTTAGAAGACATAATTACCACTATCATTAAAAGGGAAGAGAACCCTGTCGAAAGGTTTGTTATTTTTGTAGATGATTTGGATAGAATTGATCCAAAAAATGCTGTCGAAGTTCTAGAGCTTCTTAAAAATATATTTAGTGTGGAAAATTGTGTATACGTACTAGCAATTGACTACCAGGTGGTGGTTAAAGGCTTACAAAGTAAATTTGGAGAATTAACCGAAGACAATGAGTGGGAGTTTAGGGCTTATTTTGACAAAATTATTCAGCTGCCATTTATGATGCCCATGGGAAGCTACAACTTACAAACCTATCTCGAAGATATTTTAGTACAAACAAATTTTTACACCAAGAAAAGCGTTAAAAACGGGCCAATTGTCCAATTTGTAAAGGCAATCAGACAAACTATTGGCAACAACCCTAGAGCCTTAAAACGTCTAGCTAATTCATTGTCAATAATTAATATTCATTGGAATATACAGAAAAATAGCAACAACAACATTAATAAAAATATAGATAAATTAGAAAATAAACTTAACAGCCTAGGAAAAGAGCTTGAAAAAACCCTTAGAGAATCTATGTTTTGTCTCGTTTGTATGCAAATATCATTTCCAAAAGTTTTTCAATTACTACAAACCAGTCCAAACTTCACCGAATGGGACGAAGAGTTTGTCAATAAAATCACTAAGGGTGCGCATGATGGCGATAAAGAAATAGAGAAAGAACTATCACTCGCAATTCAACATAACTCACCTGATTTCGATGAAGAATGGGAGCAATCATTATTCAAAATTGTTAGATTTAAAAAATGGCAAACTAAAAGACTAGTTGACACCTCAAGAGTTCTAAGCATTATTAAAGACAACATAATAGGAGTTGATGATAGTGGTGTTTTTACTGAAATTATGGAGACCTGTATAAAAATAACATCTGTAACTAGTGTTAATTCAACATCTGAATCTCTAGATACTGAATTTAGTGAACAAGAGGAAGAGTTGGACCTTAGAAGAGGTAGGGTAGAATTTTGGAATCTTGTAAAAAATAAAATATCCCGTACTGATAACCTAGTTGGTAAAGCATTTAAAGATAAAAAAGGAGATCGCACTTCTAGCGGGATATTTACTCGGAGTGCAAATGCAATAAATGACAGCTGTTATCACGTGGTTTCATATAGAAGCTCATATTTTATTGCGTTTACAGTAGAGAAACACTTAGTTGTGAGTGGTAATAAAGAAGAGAATATCGCCCTATTTAGATTTTTAAGATCAAATTCAGACTCAATAGAGAATACAATTAAATCTAAATTAAAATTTATCATTAATGAAGATTCGGAAAAACAAGAAATTCGAGTAATTTGTAACGATGATTCCATTCCTCAAAGGTGTGACGTTTCTAATAAAAAAATCTCTCAAGACATAAGGGATAAATACATTAAAAATATGATTAAAACTCAACCTCTGTTTGAAAAAAAGATAGAAGAGTTGTGCCTTGAGTTCAACCACCTTTCATCAAATGATCGAGAAGCGCTTACCAACAGAAACGAAGCAACTAACAATCAAGAATAAAAACATTCCATAAAGGAGAAAAAACTATGAATGACGATTTTTTTGACCAAATGCCATTTGGAGAAGATAACTTTGCAGACAATCCAGAGCCTCGCTGCCCTTGTTTACTGATTTTAGATACCTCTGGATCAATGCAAGGAAGTCCAATCAATGAATTAAACAGCGGACTAAGCACCTATAAAGAAGAATTATCATCTGACTCTATAGCTATGAAGCGCGTTGAAACTGCTATCTTAACTTTTGGCCCCCCTAGTGTAGAAAACACCTTTACCACAGCCGAAAACTTTAGCCCACCCACACTCAGGGCGAGTGGCGCTACCCCAATGGGTGAGGCAATCATCCAAGGGCTTGAGATGGTCAAACAACGTAAAGATGAATACAGACAAAATGGCATCTCTTTTTACCGACCATGGGTATTTTTAATTACTGATGGCGAACCCACAGATGATTGGCACAATGCTGCCGCAATGGTTCAAGAAGGAGAAAGATCAAAAGCATTTTCTTTCTTTGCTGTTGGTGTAGGTGGTGCAAATATGGATATCTTACAACAAATTTGTGTAAGAGAGCCGTTGTCACTCCAAGGCCTGCAATTTAAAGAATTGTTTGTGTGGTTGTCCAATTCAATGAAATCGGTATCACAATCAAGCCCGAGTGACACTGTTAAGCTTGTAGATCCTACACAAGGTCCTAATGGGTGGGCAGAAGTTTGACGTGGAAAACTATCAAAGCCTCTGCTATTGGAACATCGCACCTAGATAGCCAAACAGAGTGTCAAGATAGTCATAAAGTTAATATTGTACAAACAAAAGATGGTGAACAGCATCTGATTATTGCCGTCTCTGATGGAGCTGGCAGTGCGATTAATAGTAGTATTGGTTCTAAAACAACCTGTGGAACAATTGTTAGCCTAATAACTCAGTCATTAGAGGAAAATCAAAGCACTGCTATGATAGAAGAAAATGCATCTCAATGGGTGAAAATAGTTCGAGATGAAATAAATCTCATTGCCGAAAAAGAAGGTTTGGAAACCAGAGAATATGCCTGCACCCTGCTTTGCGCAGTTATTTCAAACAATGAGGCGTTATTTTTCCAAATAGGTGATGGCGCCATAGTTGTGTCAAAGTCTGGTTTAATGGGTGTTGTATTTTGGCCAGACAATGGAGAGTACGCAAATTCAACTTACTTTATCACAGATGAAAATGCTATCGATAGATTAAGGACGCTAAAAGTAGAGTCTAATATTGATGAATTAGCTGTATTATCAGATGGAATACAAAATCTAGCCTTAATAAATTCCTCAAAAAAACCACACCACCCTTTCTTTGACTCTATGTTTAATTTTTTACGAAAAATTGAGGACGCTAATTACGATGATTTGGATAAAAAATTAGAATCATTCTTGCAAAGTGAAAACATAAATTCTCGCACTGATGACGACAAAACACTGGTGCTAGCAACCCGAGCGTAATCAACAATGGCTACTCTTTTTAACTCAAATGGAAGCAAGGTTCAACTGGGAAAAAAAATAGGTGGCGGTGGCGAGGGGAATGTTTACAAAATAATATCTACAGATAAAACTGCAGCTAAAATTTGGCACGAAAAAAAACCAAAAAAGAAGCAGAATAAAATCACAATCATGGCTGAGAGTTCTAGTGATTCTTTAAGAAAAGTAACGGCATGGCCATTAGATACACTACATAAAACCAAGGGAGGGGATGTTATTGGATTTATTATGCCGGATATTACTGGATACAATAAATTACATGACTTCTACAACCCTTCCAATAGAAAGAAAAAACATCCAAATATAGACTGGGAATTTCTAATTAGTATTTGCCGTAATATTGCGGCTTCATTTGCTACTATTCATGCCAAAAACCATGTAATTGGTGATGTAAATCCAGGACTTATATTTGTCTCTAATAAGACTGTTACAAAATTTGTAGATTGCGACTCATTTCAAATAATACATAATAAAATAACTTACCCTTGTAGGGTTGGCGTACAAAACTTCACCCCGCCAGAACTACAAAAAACTAAAGATTTTTCGAAAGTTTTAAGAACAAAAAATCATGATAATTTTGGTTTAGCATTATTAATATTTCATATTCTCATGATGGGTAGGCATCCATTTTCAGGTGTATATTCAGGCAATTCCGATATGGAATTGAGAGTATCAATTCAAAAGTATTTATACGCATACAGTAGTAACACATCTACAAGATTAAAAATAAAGCCGCCACCAAAGTCTATATCAGTAGACATGCTACCTAACGAAATACAATCTTTTTTTGAAAAAGCATTTTCACAATCTGGCTCTCTATTTAATAGACCTACAGCAAAAGAATGGATTAAAGCCTTAGATAGATTTAGAAGTCAACTAAAAAAATGCAGATCAATAAGCACGCATAAATATTACAATAAGTTAACAAGTTGCCCGTGGTGTCTTCTAGAAAATAAGGGGGTAACTTACTTTTACAAAAAGTCTTTTAATATTAATAAATATTGGGATGGTGCGCAGTCCGCAATATCGTTAAAAATTACAAAAATTAACTTTAATCAAGAGTTTAACAAAATAAAGTCACTTGCCTCACCCGGACCAACAAAAATAACATTTCCCTCACTCTTTAAACCGTGCAAGGAAAAACCTTTTAATCTTACCATCTTAAATACATATAAAGAAATAATACCAAAACAATTAAAAACACAAATGCCTGGCCAACTCTTTTTTTCAGCAGACGAAAAAAAGATATTAAAAAAAAGAAAGGGTAGGAAATTTCAATCTATTTTTCTCTTTTTAACAACGATTGCACCAAGCTATTATTTTTCTTTAAATATCAAAGCTCAAGTTACTCAAATTTTGCTAGTAGTTTTAGCGTTTATTTTATTCTCTTACAAATCTAGTAAAGACAAAAAAATAGACAAAAAAAAGAAAGAACATACTAATCAAAAAAAGCAGGCAACTGTAGAGCTACTAATTCAAAATAAACAAATAAAATCTGAGATTGTAGGTCGTATAAATTCCACAAGGCTGCCAATTTTATCCACTATTAAATCAGCTGAACTAAAGCTAAATAAAGGTATTTCTTCAAACAAAAATAATTTGAAAAATTTGAAAAACCAATGGGAATCCAACTTTAATGACACCTCTTTTAATACAACACAAAAAAACTTAACATCATCTTATAAAAAATATAAAAATATTAAGTTAGATTACAACGCTGAATTGCACACAATAAATATCAAAGCCAAAGACGATCAGTTTAATTATTATATGCAGAGCACCTATATTAACGACTGGAAAATAAAAGGAATCGGCCCAAAAAAAAAGAGAGGGCTATATATACATGGTATTCAAGTAGCTTCTGATATTTCTTCATGGGCTGTTGATAGAGTTCCAGGCTTTGGAGAAAAGCATACACAAACAATGCTAGACTGGAAATACCAAATGGAAAATTTATTTGTTTTTAGCCCTAATAACGCAATCACCCTCTCACAATACAAAAGACTAAAAAATAAATATTTAAAACTAAAGCTCGGCTTGGAGAGAAAAATTATTAATGAATCTGATAAATTAGAACAAATAAACAAACAAAGATTGCAAAAAAATGACAAACTAACAGACAGTATTAATAAATTAATGCATAAATTGGCACAAGATGAAATTAACTTAGAAGAATTTAAAAGAAAATATATAAATATATAAAAACTTTATTTTGACCTATAATACATATTTTTTATAACACCAATCCTTATTATGGACTCCCTTATCTCCCTAGCAATTATTTTTGCTATTGGTTATATAGTAATAAAATCAACCTATTCACAACACCAAACAAATAAACAGAAAAAACAGCAAGATCTTCAAATATCTCAAAATACCACTGGATTAACACCAATACCTGCCTCTATCATTTTAAAAAGAGGAGAGGTGGCGTATTATGAAGATCACTCTGTATATAGCGAAGTCCGTGTAGAGCGTAGACGGCAATCTGTCTTTCTTGGGCAATCTAAATCCGGTAGAAGTAAAACCAGAACTTTTTATGGTGGCTCTGTTGGAAAATCCAAACCAGTTGATGTGTTAACAGAAATAGACTCTGGAACACTAACCTTAACCAATAAACGCTTATATTTTGATGGTGGTATTAGGAATAAGAATATAAAGTTAAATTCAATAATGTCAATCGACATTATCAATAACTTCTTTTCAGCCGATCAAATAGAGATTTCAGTTGAAAACAGATCAAAAAGCCTGTACTTCTCCACGTCCAATCCACGTACGTTACGAAAAATGATCACAATAGCAATTTAAATATTTAATAAGGGAAATATGATTACTAAAGAATTTATCTATAAAGGTGATAACGGAACTAATGGTCAGCAAGGATTGAGTGGCATAAACGGAATATCTGGCCAATCAGGCTCATCTGGTCAAAAAGGAGAAACTGGAAAAAAACACGGGTCAAAAGGGAGGGGTGGGTCGAATGGGTCGAATGGGTCGAATGCTGAAAGTCATGGAGGAAACGGTGAAAATGGGGCCTCTGGAAGTGACGGCTCAGATGTAGAATCAAGAATAAGTCTTGAAGAAAGTCAGATTTATTATAGTAATAATCATATTAAATCCATTGAAATTTATCCCGAAGATTTAATATTGGTAGATACTTCTGGTGGTGACGGCGGGTCCGGTGGTAATGGTGGTAATGGTGGTAATGGTGGGTCAGGTGGTAATGGTGGGTCAGGTGGTAATGGTGGCGACGCTAGGTCTCAAGTCTTTTCTGGAAAAGATAGAAAAAATAATGGTGGTAATGGTGGTAATGGTGGTAATGGTGGAAAAGCTGGAAAAGGCGGTAATGGAAAAAATGGTGGTAATGGTGGTAATGGTGGTAATGGTGGTAATAGCGGATTTAATACAGTCATAACCAATGACGCAAGGCTTCTGTCTTTGATTGAGTTGCGAGCAAATGTTGGTAGTTCTGGTAGTGCTGGAAGTGCTGGTAGTGCTGGTAGCGGTCAAGGTGGTAATGGTGGATTTAGAGGTAATGGCGGATCAAGAACTTACGGAATCCATGGTGGTAAAAACGGAATCAAAGGGAATGACGGACATAGTGGGCATAATGGCACATCAGGAAAAACTGGAAAAACTGGAAAAACTGGGCGTTCTGGATGTATCGGAAATCCCGGAGATATAAAATACATTATAAAAAATAAAAGCAACAATGAAATATTTAGTAGCCCTTATGAGATAAATTACAACATAGATATTGTTGAAGACGGAAACTTTTCTGATGGGGTTTTGGCTCCAGGTGAAAAGATAGCGATTCAGATTATTATTGAAAACACTGGTGGAATGAAATTTCCAGAAGGTGCAAGTCTAACTATAGTATCCGATAAGTTAAATCCTAGTAAATTTGAAATAAATTTACCAGAAATTACATCTGGATCTATATACGAAAGCATTTTAGACGCAAATGTTTCACCATCTTCTGCAAATGGAGACCAGCTAAAAATTGACTCAAGCATTGATTTTCCAAGTATTTGTAAAAATTATCGAACTAATAAAATAAATCAAACGATAACATTGCCAGTAACAGCATCATGTACTGATATTTTTCCAAAACACCTTTACCCAAATAAAGAAACCTGTATAAACCTTAAAGTCACAAATAACAGCAAGATAAGCTATAAAGGAGTTAGGATAATTTCAATAATTAACGCTGGTAGTATTTATTATGAAAACTCTGACAAAAAATATTCAATAGATATAGATTCTATTGAAAGCGGGGATACTCATGATTATAAAATTCCATTAATAACAAATAAAAATATTACTGACCAGGATATTGAAATTAACACAAAAGTATTGGCTTTAGAGAGTCCTGTATTTGAGATTAGCAACACATCAACAGTAACCCCTAGAAAGAAAAAAGATATGCTTATAATGTCTATACTAGGTATTATGACCCTACTACCTATTCAAAGAATAATAACCGACTATATAAAAATTGGCATAAGCGTGTTTGCATTGTTAACAGGGGTAATATTCACTGATTTGTTTTATCTGGGTGGAATAAGTTATATATCTATTAGTGCTTATTGCATATACCTTATATTTCAAATATACGAAATAATAACTATTTCACAAGGAAAATATCTTGATACTTATGGAAATATTATTAATGATTAAAATCACTATTTAACTAACATAATATATGAGTTTTTAAACCAGTAAAAAGACACTGCCACACTTAAGTTTATTTATTAAAAAACTCTAGCGCATCCAACCTAACATCAATAAATGAGTCTTCTTCATAGCTTAGCGGGTTATCCATATCTTCAATTAAAAAGTACATTCCTCCAAGAACATACACCATAAGAACTGTTAATACCAACCCACCAATACCCGGAACAATAAAAATTAACACTAATATATATAGTGTAATAACAATTCTCAAAAAACCATCATATACAGCAGGGGTTTTAGCCAACACTCTGTGTAAAAGAAACGACACATCTCTATGAAATCCTGCAGTATTTGGACCCCCTACGCCATTACTCTCCAAAACAACTTCAAAAGAATCCGTCTCAGAGCGCATTTTATCAACCGCTTCACCCTTGTCAATCTGAGGATGTTTTAAGGTCTTGTATAGCAATATACTCCATTTTTTCATTGCAGGTCGGATTGCCTCTATGCTTTGCATATCTCGCATAGATCCTACAACACGACATACTGCATCTTCTATTTGAAATATTCTATTATTTGTAACACTCATCTTTGTGCCCAATAAAACTGCCAGTGAAAAACCAATAACACTAACAGCGGTATTCATATTCTCTATTTTAGGCCACCAATCATATCCTTCAAAAATAATAAGAACGCCTTTATAGCCTACTGCTATTGCAACATATGGCATTATCTTGCCGATAATGCCATTACCTTGCTTCTTGCTAAGCATTTTCAGAACTCTTGTAATTCGAAAAATACGGAAAACCCTTAGCCATGCAGAGTCTAAAGGTATTGGCAGTATAAATGCTAGCATTCCTGGAACAACAGCCAAGATATCAACAACACCATAAAAACTAAAGACATACTTAAACTTGTCTTTAACAAAAACAAGTCTGGCTATTAATTCAGCGGCAAAAATAAATAAAATAAAATTTTCAATAAAGCTGATCTCGTCTTTATATATCAGATAACTCTCAGAAAATCTTTCTTGAACTATAACCAGGACAACGGTAAGGTAGATTAATATAAGTAAAAAAACTGAAAAGAATTTTCCTAATTTGGTTTTAGGACAGTCTAAAAAATTTATTACCTTGTTATTCATCCTTTAGTTTCTCTTTAAATTATCATCAGTATTCAAGGTGTGTCTTGTCATAATATACTGCACCCTATTTCAAATAGTATTATTGTAATACTCAGACAACCGAGAAATCTATCATTAAATAATTTATCAGCATGAGAGGTCTCATGTTACTCGAATGACCACCAATAACAACAAGTGAACAACAAACAAGTCGCTTAAATTTTTAATCTACTCACTTATTATTCTTTAAATTGTACTAATAGAAATTGAAAGCGTTATATTTGTTATTATTCAATGATTTTGAATTTATTTTACGCCTTCACCATGCTATTTAACTTAAGATGAAGTTACATAAGATGATTTAATTTTCCCTTTTAATTTAAAATAATAGTAATGCAGAAAAAAATCTTAAATTCTACAATACATGGATCTCATTATCCAAATGGGAACTGGAAGTCACAAAATTTTTGCAACAATGGCGCCAAGTCTGGCTATCAAATCACTTGGCATGAAAATGGTAATATAAAGTCATTAGGTGATTTTGAAAACAATGAGCCAACTGGGTTACATAAATTCTGGGATGACAATGGATGTCTACGTGATGAGATAATCTGTAAAGACGGTGACGCATTCACTTTATTGTCAGGAGTAAATAAAGTGATATTGGTTGGCAATGTGGCGGAGAGCCACGTAATTAGAGACTCATCTTTCAACGTAGTTACAATCAGTCTATTAATAGCTACATCAGAATGGTGGACTGATAAAAATACTGGTCATAAACAAGAGAAGACTGAGTGGCATAGAGTCACGATATTTGGTGAGCTAGCTGAATATGCTTTTCCTTGTTATCAAGGCACTAAAGTCTATATTGAAGGCAGGCTACAAACGAACACAAGCCTAGAAAACACTGAGACCAATAGATACGCTTCTGAAATTGTTGTTAGTAGCCCTAACGGTGTTATTGAAAGACTAGACCCTCCTTATATTGACTATGTAGATACTGATAGTGTTGACATTGACGATATAGCTAAATTTTATTATCTAGAACCCTTCTAATTTTTTATACATGACTGTAACGTCTATTTCACAATCGGACCTAGCTCATATATAACCACCAATTGAGATAGAAGTTGCTGAAATTGTTGTATTTTAAATTTGGTTGATTTTCAAATATGCTAAAATTTATTCACCTCATGTGGTGAATTAGCTATTGGATAATTTTATGGTGTTGATGCTTCGTCCACTTTGATAGGTTATTCAAAAATACGGATTACAGATCATACGGCCGTAGGCCGTATGGTTGCGATGGTAAATACTCCCTTGCAAGCGCGGTCGCATTTTTGTAATAAACCTCATGAGGCACCTAATTACAACTTATAAAATATGTCTACATACGAAACTTTATTTCACCTAGATTGTCATGCATAAGTCAATGAGAGTACAGTGTGGATGATTTTACAGAATATCATTTTGAGGGATCTAGCTGGATAACGCCCTGGTACTTCCCATGTTGGAATTCAGAATGGGAATGGGAATATGACGATAAGATTTATCGAACAATCCATGAATGGAATGCCGCTGGCAGAATTATAAAAAAAGGTGAAAAGAAAAAATGTTACTTACCTTGTAGAAAACGTCTTGTATTCACAATAGACCAAACCGCTCGCTTTGATCTATTTTACATATCTAAGAAAAATGGGAAATTTAGACGGATATTTTCCTTATACAGAAAACAAAAAGACCAATTAAGAAAGTTAATCCCTTATCTGGAAAAAATCTTATTAAAACATGATGATGATAAAGTTAATTATGCTTTTATTCGTAATAGGAACTGTGTAGAACACGCTATACAACATATTGGTTATAAATATACTGTTTCGATGGATTTAGAGTCTTTTTTTGAATCTGTAAATAGGGAACATGTTAGTAAATACTTAACTACAAATGTTATGGATCAATGCTTTATTTCTGGCGCTCCGCAACAAGGGCTGCCTACCAGCCCTTTAATTGCAAACCTTGCTTTTTTAGATTGTGATAAAGCAATATTAAACTCACTAGAAAAATACAATATTTCTTCAGTTTATACAAGATATGCTGATGACTTAGTTGTGAGCTTTGATGATAAAAAAGATATTGGAAAAATTATATTTTTAATAACAAATATCGTCAATAAAGCTGGCTTTAAAGTAAATAAAAGTAAGACCAAAATTCAAAGTATTAAAAATGGCAGGATTATAATAACGGGGGTTGCTATTGATAATAAAGGCGTACACCCCACAAGAAAAACCTTGAAAAAAATTAGAGCCGCTAAACATTCTGGCAACGACAAGTCTCTTTCTGGGCTAATAGAATGGTCTAAGTGTAGTTTGCCTAAAACACACCCTCAAAAGATTTAATTAAAATTAGTAAAATTAAGCAATTGTGAAAAGTGTCTAACTAGTATAAAATACCCACTCCCTTGCTTGATCACATGGTGTGGCAAGCTATTT
>OCRB01000036.1_pt1 | contig 11944 bp, 8 predicted proteins | sample 1496111 | NCBI WGS metagenome assembly OCRB01 (sample SAMEA3143267, study PRJEB22397) | metagenome
CCCTGTGTGGCTTTCATGGCTTGACCGACAAAGAAACCTAAGATTTTTTCATTACCCGATTTAAACTGCGCTACTTGTGGAGCGTTGTTAGCAATAATCTCATCAACAATCGCCTCGATTGCGCCAGTATCGCTCATCTGCTTAAGGCCTTGGGCTTCGATAATTTCATCAGCACTGCCTTCGCCATCCCACATAGCCTTAAATACATCTTTGGCGATTTTTCCAGAAATGGTGTCATCACCAATACGATTCACCAATAAAGACAAATCATCAGCAGTGATTGGTGCATCAACTAATTCAAGTTGGTGTTTATTAAGAGACGCACTAAGCTCACCCATAATCCAATTGGCACATAATTTGGCATGATCGGCATTATTAACAATCATTTTCTCAAAATAATCTGCCATTGGTTTTTGTGAAGTTAGCACATCAGCATCATATTCACTCAAACCAAATTCAGCGATAAATCTGGCTTTTTTCTCTTGCGGTAATTCAGGTAACTCTTGTTTGATTTGCGCCATTAATTCATCAGAGATTTCTACCGGTAGTAAATCTGGATCGGGGAAATAACGATAATCATTTGCCTCTTCCTTTGAACGCATCGAGCGTGTTTCGTGCTTAACCGCATCGTAAAGTCGTGTTTCTTGTGCTACTTTACCACCCTCTTCAAGAATGTCTTGCTGGCGCTCTACTTCTAAGTTGATTGCACGCTCTAAAAACTTGAATGAGTTGATGTTTTTAAGTTCAGCACGTGTGCCTAATTCTTCTTGACCCATAGGGCGAATAGAAACGTTGGCATCACAGCGGAAAGAGCCTTCTTGCATATTACCATCACAAATTTCTAAATACTGCACTAAGGCATGAATTTTTTTAGCATAGGCCACTGCTTCTTTAGCGCTACGCATATCAGGATCTGACACAATTTCAAGTAAAGGTGTGCCGGCGCGATTAAGGTCAACCGCCGTATAGTCATCATACAAATCATGAATCGACTTACCCGCATCCTCTTCTAAATGTGCACGAGTAATACCAACTACTTTAGTGGTATCGCCTAGTGTGATTTCGATTTCTCCCTCACCAACAATCGGCCAATCGAGCTGGGAGATTTGATAACCTTTCGGTAAATCAGGATAAAAATAATTTTTACGATCAAAGACGTTACGTTGATTGATGTGTGCATCTACCGCTAAGCCAAATTTAACCGCCTTGCTAACGACTTCTTTGTTTAAAACCGGCAACACGCCTGGTAAGCCCAAATCTACCGCACAAGCCTGTGAATTTGGCTCAGCACCATATTGGGTCGCTGCCGCTGAAAAAATCTTAGATTTTGTATTTAACTGAGCATGAATCTCAAGACCAATGACTGTTTCCCATTCCATGCTATAACTCCTGTGGCGCTTGTGTGTGCCAATCAGTTTGTTGTTGGAATTGATGGGCAATATTTAACAACTTAGACTCAGACCAGTAATTGCCAATCAGTTGTAATCCCACAGGTAATTTTTGTGCAAAACCTGCCGGAATACTCATACCGGGTAGGCCAGCTAAATTTGCACTTAAAGTGTAAATATCAGCCAAGTACATTGACACAGGATCTTTGACTGAACCTAAATCGAACGCTGTTGTCGGTGAAACAGGGCCCATAATCACATCAACTTCTTTAAAGGCTTTTTTAAAGTCTTCGCTAATAAGATGTCTGGTTTTCTGTGCTTTGAGATAGTAAGCATCATAATAACCCGCTGATAATGCATAGGCACCAATCATAATGCGGCGTTTAACTTCTTCACCAAAACCTTCTGAGCGTGAACGCAAGTATAAGTCTTCTAAATCTTTTGGATCTTCGCAGCGATAACCATAGCGTACACCATCTAAACGTGAAAGGTTTGATGAACATTCACAAGGTGCGACAATATAATAAGTCGGAATGGCGTAAGCTGAATTTGGTAGCGACACTTCTTTAACGGTCGCACCCATGGCTTCAAATTCTTTCACAGCAGCCATCACTTGAGAGGCGACTTCATCATCCAACCCCTCTGAGAAAAACTCTTTTGGCAAACCAATGGTTAAGCCCTTAATCGAATCATTTAACGATGCAGTGTAATCCTCTACATCACGCTCAGCACTGGTTGAATCTTTTTCATCAAAACCAGCCATCACATTTAATACTAGCGCTGCATCCTCAGCTGTTTGTGTCATTGGCCCTGCTTGGTCAAGGCTTGAAGCATAAGCGATCATACCGTAACGTGACACGCGACCATAAGTAGGCTTTAACCCGGTAATACCACACAGACTTGAAGGCTGACGAATCGAGCCACCAGTATCTGTGCCTGTGGCAAAAGGCGCTAAACGGCCTGCCACTGCTGCAGCTGAGCCGCCCGATGAACCACCTGGTATTTTATCCACATTCCACGGGTTTTTAACGTCACCATAATAAGAATTCTCGTTCGATGAGCCCATGGCAAACTCATCCATGTTAGCCTTACCCAACATGACCAAATCAGCCTGGTTAAGTTTGTGACTCACGGTTGCATCGTAAGGAGAAATAAAGTTATCAAGCATCTTAGAGCCGGCAGAAGTCTTTACCCCATTAGTACAAAAAATGTCTTTATGTGCGTAAGGAATACCAGTCAAAATACCCCCAACACCTTTGGCAATTTTATCGTCAGCGGCTTGTGCTTGCTTCATGGCAAACTCATCAGTCACGGTAATAAAGGCATTAAGATCTGATGCGTTAATACGATCAAGATAATGTTGTGTGAGCTCAACAGAAGAAAACTCTCCTGAGCTTAGGCCTTGCGATAACTGCGCAATGGTTTTATGGTGAATACTCATATCTAGTCAGAAATTATCATATTTATCAGGTCGGACTATCTACTCTATTACCGTTGGCACCAAATAATGTTTTTTGCCTATTTTTGGTGCAATGGCTTGAAAAGATTCTGATTGATCTTCTTCACCGACTTTATCTTCACGTAAACGTTGCGTCATGTGTAGGGGGTGGGCCATCGGCGTAATGTTATCGGTATCAATCTGTGCTAATTGCTCAGCCAAGCTAAGAATAGAATTTAAATCTTTAGTATTACTTTTGAGCGCTTCGTTGCTTAAAGATAAGCGCGCTAGATAAGCAATTTGACCAACTTGCTCCTCACTTAAAGACATATTAGAACGGGAATGGCATCTTGTTAATCACACTCATTGGTCTAGAGAATGAAGCACGTAGAATCGATAAATCACGCTGCATCCACTGCATTGAGTCTTGCATGGTTGTCATGTTTTTGTTCATTTCTTCCATGTTGATTAGCATTGGCTCTAAAGCATCCATCTTAGCACTAACGTGAGTTAGATCAGCAGAGATAGAATCTAGATTGTCTAATTTTGACGCAATGATGGTCATATTTTTATTAACCTGATCAAAGTTCTTTTGCATATAAGTCACTGAGTTCGTCATCTTCTCGACACTGTTAGACACTTTCTCAACACTGCTCACCATTGCAGTCATATTGCCACCCATATTAGGATCCATTGAATTGGCTAAACGCGTCATATCACTGGTGATAGAGTAAATAATGGTAAACATACCAATAACGATGGCACTAAATACGGCCAAAGCCGGCAAGAAAAATCGCTCAAATTTAGTATTGGTATTTTTTTCAACGCCTTCGAGCATCTTTTCTAAATCACTAATACTTGAAGTAATCATTACCTCTTCGTCTTCAACTTTTTTTGTACTTTTATTAGCGTCTGTCATGTTTATCCTATTGGCAAAAGTCATTGATTACTTGATTTAAAAGCTGTTGTTGATAGTCATCACAAATAAATGCGTCGCCTAATTCTTTTAATAAAATCAAACGAATATTGCCATCAATCACCTTCTTATCAACTGACATTGCTGCCATGAAATCAGAAGCGGTAATTTTACCGCTAATAGAGATTGGTAAATTAGCTTTTTCTAATAAATATTGAGTTTGATCAACTGCATCGGCTGATACGTAATCTTCAAGTTGTGAAAGTTTTACTGCCATTAGCATACCGACAGAAATCGCCTCACCATGCAGATAATTACCATAGCCCAACGTATTTTCAATCGCGTGCCCAAAGGTATGCCCTAGGTTTAATAATGCACGTTTGCCTGATTCTAATTCATCTTGTGCCACGATATTAGCCTTATCTTCACAAGATTGATACACCGCTTCAATAATTAACGTCTTATCTCTAGCCATCAAGCTTTCAATATTATTTTTCAAATAGTGCAAGAAATCAACATTGCCTAATAAACCATATTTGATTACTTCAGCCATGCCAGCTGAATACTCACGATCCTCTAGTGTATCCAGTGTATCAACATCAATCACCACACATTTTGGCTGATGAAAAGCGCCAATCATATTTTTACCCAGCACATGATTAACGCCGGTTTTACCTCCCACACTTGAATCCACTTGAGAGAGTAAAGTAGTCGGGATTTGAATAAAACTTACGCCACGCTGATAACTTGCTGCAGCGAAACCGGTCATATCACCTACCACACCACCACCCAAAGCAACGAGCGTGCAAGAGCGGTCAAAACGCGCTTCTAATAGAGCGCTAAAAATTAAGTTAACCGTATCCAAAGTTTTGTACTGTTCGCCATCAGGCAAAATAACGCTTGAAATTTGATAATCACCCAGTAAGGATTTAACTTGGGCCAAATAAAGTGGTGCGACTGTTGTGTTGGTAACAATCATGATTTGCTTGCCACCAATGTGCTCGGTTAAAAGCTCAGGCTGAGACAACAAGCCTTGTCCAATATAAATTGGATAAGACTTTTTACCTAAATCAAGGTTAAGCTGCCTCATTAGGCAAATACCCTTTGTTCACCGTCACCAGTAATATTCTCAACACAACGACCACAGAGTTCAGGGTGCTCGTCATGGCTGGCCACATCGGCTCGGTGATGCCAACAACGTACACATTTTTCATGTTCACTTTTTGAAACTTTAATCATTACCCCTGCTCCCGCCTCAACACAGTCATCGGCTTGTTCACTGATAGGGTGAATTCTAGCATAAGAAGTAATAAACACAAAGCGTAGCTCATCGCCTAACTTGGATAGTGATTGGTAAATCTCATCTGAACAATAAACATCAATTTCAGCATCTAATGAAGAGCCAATGATTTTATCACTGCGCATGCCTTCCATTTGCTTGCGAATGGCTGGGTTGATTTGACGCGCAGTTTCAATCGAATCATTTTCATAACCTGCATTTAGACCTTGGTACCAGTCTTGCAAGAAAATACTTTCACTATTTTCTTCTTCCAATGTTTGCCAAATCTCTTCTGCAGTAAACGATAACACCGGCGCTAACCAGCGTACCATCGCCTGTGCAATATGATAAAGTGCGCTTTGTGCACTACGTCTTGCCAGTGAATCTTCGCCTGTGGTGTATTGACGATCTTTAATAACATCTAGGTAGAATCCGCCCAAATCATTGGTACAGAAATTCAAAATTAACTGCATGACATGGTGGAAATTGTACTCATCATAGCCTTGCAAAATTTGCACTTGTAAATCAGCTGTTTTGGACACAATCCACTTGTCTAAATCTAGCATATCATTATGACTCACCAAGTGCTGATTGTTGTCAAAACCTTGCATATTTGCCAACATAAAACGAACGGTATTACGAATACGACGATACGAATCAGCTGAGCGTTTTAAGATTTCATCAGACACCGTCATCTCGCCAGTGTAATCTGTACTGGCAATCCAAAGACGTAAGATATCAGCGCCCAAATTATTAATGACTTTTTGTGGTGACATCACATTACCCACCGACTTACTCATTTTTTTACCGTCTTTATCGACGGTGAAGCCATGGGTTAATACCTGTTTATAAGGTGCTTTTCCGGTGATAGCACAAGATGAAATCAATGAAGATTGGAACCAACCACGATGCTGATCAGAACCCTCTAAATATAAATCTGCCACATCAGACAAACCTTCTCTAGCTTTTAATACCGCGTAATGAGAAACGCCTGAATCAAACCACACATCAAGCGTATCAGTGGTTTTATCATAATCACCGGCTTCATCGCCTAAGAAATCTGTAATGTCAGATTCAAACCAAGCCTCAATACCACCTTGTTCAATCTTGGCTGAGATGGTTGCAAAAAGTTCTTTGGTGTTAGGGTGTAATTCACCCGTTTGTTTGTGTACAAATAACGTAATTGGCACACCCCAAAATCGCTGACGAGAAATACACCAATCTGGGCGATTACCCACCATCAACTCAATACGCTTTTTACCCCAATCTGGAATCCACTCAACTTTTGGAATTTCAACATTAACCTTATCCCTCAAGCCATTTTGTTGCATAGAGATAAACCACTGCGGCGTTGCTCTAAAAATAACCGGGGCTTTATGGCGCCAACAATGCGGGTATGAATGCTCTAACGGCTCATACTTAACCAATGTATTGGCATTCTCAAGAATTTCAATAACGCTGGCATTGGCCTTAAAAATAAACTGCCCACCCAGAAGTTTGGTGTCTTCAAAAAACACACCACGCCCATCAACAGGGCATTCAACTGGTAAATTGTATTTCAAACCAACAGCGTAGTCTTCTTGACCATGTGCGGGCGCTGTATGCACTGCACCCGTACCGGCTTCAGTGGTAACGTGATCACCCAAAATCACAGGGACTTGTTTGTCATAAAACGGGTGTTGAGCCTTAAGCCCTTCAATTTCACTACCTGAAAAAGTTTGCTCACCAATGGTGGCACCTTCAATACCATAACGTGAGATTGCATTTTCAGCTAAAGCTTGCGCTAAACAATAATATTCATCACCCACATCAACTAAGACATAGTCTAAATCAGGATGTAAGGCTACCGCTTCATTCGCAGGTAGCGTCCAAGGCGTGGTTGTCCAAATGATCAGCGATACTGGTTTATCAACAGCAAAGATAGAATCATCAATCAGTTTAAATTTAACATCAATGGCATCAGATTTTTTGTCTTTGTATTCTACTTCAGCCTCAGCCAATGCCGAACCACATTCGGTACACCAATGAACGGGCTTGTAGCCTTTAGAAACATGGCCATTTTCAACAATCTCACCCAGCGCTCGAACAATGTCTGCTTCGTATTTAAAATCTTTGGTCAGATAAGGATTATCCCAATCACCCAAAATACCCAAACGTTGGAAATCTTGCTTTTGCTTAGCCACTTGTGTGTCAGCATACTTGCGACACTCGGCTCTAAAGTCATTAGCACTGATCTTTTGCCCTACTTTGCCTTTTTTCTTCTCGACATTCAACTCAATCGGCAAGCCGTGGCAATCCCAGCCAGGCACATACGGCGCATCAAAACCCGATAAAGATTTTGATTTAACAATAATATCCTTAAGTACTTTGTTAACCGCATGGCCAATGTGAATATCGCCATTCGCATACGGAGGGCCATCATGTAAGGTGAATTTTGGCTTACCTTGATTATGCTCACGAATGCGCGCATACAGATTATCATCTTGCCATTTTTGTAAAAAACCACCCTCTCGATTGGCAAGGTTTGCCTTCATTGCAAACTTGGTTGAAGGTAGATTTAAAGTAGATTTATAATCAGACATTAATACTTAAAAGTCATTCATTAAAAACGCAATTATACTAGAGCACAACGGCTATTTGAGCATCTAAAAACGGCTATTTCAACTTAACAGATCGAAGTAATAAATTAACTTGTCCTGGCTTAAGATAATCAAACTGATTGGCTTTGAGATTTTCTGGCAGGCGAATCTCACCAAAACGTACACGAATCAATCGTGATACTTTAAAACCTAGCGCTTCCCATAAGCGTCTTACCTCACGTTTTCTACCTTCTTTAAGTACGACTTTATACCAACGGTTAGCACCCTGACCACCACCAACATTTACGCTGCTAAACTTGGCAAAACCATCATCTAGCTCGATCCCTTCAGTGAGTTGCTTAAGGTCTTCACTCTCCACTTGGCCAAGTACTCGCACTGCATATTCACGATCGATTTCAGAGGATGGATGCATGAGTTTATTGGCTAAATCACCATTATTAGTAAACAATAACAACCCCGAAGTGTTAAGGTCTAATCGGCCAACCATTACCCATCGAGACTCTTTAGGCAAAAGGTCGTAAACACTCTTTCGCCCTTCTTCGTCTTTATTTGAGCAAATAACACCGGCTTGCTTATTAAGAATCAGCACCTTGGTTTCTTCTTCGCTATAACGCTCGAGGTCGATTTTTCGCCCATCGATTTTAACTCTATCGGTAATTTCACACTTGTCGCCAATACTCGCTGTTTTATTGTTAACTTCAACACGGCCTTGTTCAATTAGCCTTTCTGCCCAACGACGTGAGCCATATCCAGCGGTAGCAATGAGTTTTTGTAGTCTTTCCATTAATAAGTAATTCCCATGGTTTCTCTAACTTCTGCCATGGTTTCTTTAGCGACGCTTCTAGCCTTTTCAGAACCTTCATGGATAATTTGTTTAATTAATTCAGGGTCGGCCTGATATTTAGCAATGCGCTCTTGCATTGGCATTAACTCGTCTTTTATCGCATCAATCACCGGTTGTTTACACTCAATACAGCCCATTTTCGCCTTGGTGCAACCTTCAACCACCCATTCACAAGTTGACTCATCTGAATACACTTTATGAAGTTGCCAAACTGGGCATTTATTCGGATCGCCCGGATCAGTTAGTTTCACTCGTGCAGGATCGGTCGGCATACGCTTAACTTTGGTTGTTATCTCATCTTCAGTATCGCGTAAAGAGATGGTATTACCGTAAGATTTACTCATTTTTTGCCCATCTAAACCTGGCATCTTTGATGCTTTGGTGAGTAACGACTCTGGTTCTGGCAAAATAATTCTACCCACGCCTTCAATATAACCCGACAATCTTTCTCTATCACCTAGGGTGATGTTTTGCTGTTGTTTCAATAAAGCCTGTGCTTTAACCAAAGCTTCGGTGTCGCCTGTTTCTTGATAAGCTTTACGCAAAGATCGGTAAGATTTGGCTTGCTTCTTACCCATCTTGGTAATGGCGGCTTCAGCTTTTTCTTCAAAACCGGCTTCACGTCCATAAAGATAATTAAAACGTCTGGCTACTTCTCGTGTCAGCTCTACATGGGCAACTTGATCTTCACCTACCGGCACTAAGCCCGCTTTATACATTAAGATATCGGCACTTTGTAATAGTGGATAACCTAAAAAACCATAAGTACCAAGGTCTTTGGTTTTTAATTTAAGCTGTTGATCCTTGTATGAAGGCACACGTTCCAACCAAGAAAGTGGCGTTGACATTGATAACAACAAATGTAGCTCTGCATGTTCAGGCACTTTTGATTGTACAAAAATTGTCGATGTGTTCGGATTAATCCCTGCTGCCAACCAATCAACCACCATTTCCATTACATTGGTTTCAAGATCAATTTTGTCAGAATAATGCGTGGTAAAGGCGTGCCAATCAGCCACAAAGAAATACGAATCATATTCGTTTTGTAAGTCTAGCCAATTTTTCAAAACGCCATGATAATGGCCTAAATGAAGTCGACCGGTTGGTCGCATGCCTGATAAAACTCGATTGTCTTGCATTGTACGGATTGCTTGATTAAATTGCTTGAATTATACCTTGCGCTAAAACCTATGCTGTCAATGTTTGCGCGTAGATAGATAAGCCTTCTAATACCAAATTTGGCTGTAGTTTGACAGCATGACTTAGTCTTAATGCTAATAGCTTACTATCGCCACCACTTAACACCACAACCAAATCACCAAATTCATCCAAGTAATGCTCAATTTGCGCGTTGATCACTGAAGTGAACATCTGCCCTGTTCCACAGGCCCAGGCATCACTAGTATTATCAGCCAATTTGTGATTATGTAACTGCTGAGATTCAGTACAAAATTGATCAAAACTTCGGCGTAGCTTGCCTAAACCAGGCATGATTAAACCGCCTTGATGTGTACCATCTGCCAACACTAAATCAAAAGTAAGTGCACTGCCGGCATCAACAATGAGTCGGGTTTGATCAGGGTATTGATTAATAGTGGCAATCATCGCTAAAAAGCGATCTACGCCTAATTCATCAGCGTTTTTATAAGCTGACTTAAAGATGTTAAAAGTCGCTTGGGACTCAACAAATATTGTGTTTTTTAAGCCCTCTAATAGCATCTTATCACCCACACAGCTAACAAAAATTCGTTTGGCTTTTGGTAAAAGTGTCGGGCTAAATTCAGTAACTGCTACTGACTGATAATCACCGTCAAATAGCCATTTAACTGCGGTGTTACCAACATCAATGAATAAAGTTATTTTATCCAATTGGTACGTCAAGTAGTGCTGAATTTATCCATAAATGCGCAGCTATACTGGCCACATAACCTAGTGCAATCACTGGCATCCATTTAAGGTGAGAGACAAAGGTATACAACCCTTTAGACTGACCCATCAGCGCTACACCTGCAGCTGAACCGATGGATAGTAAACTACCGCCGACACCTGCAGTTAAGGTAACTAATAACCATTGACCTAATGACATATCAGGATTCATGGTGAGTACCGCAAACATCACTGGAATATTATCAACAATCGCTGATAACACACCGACCAAAATATTAGCATTAGTGGTGCCAAGCTCTACATACATCATCTCAGAAGTCATGGCCAAGTAGCCCATAAAGCCCAATCCACCCACACTGAGAATTACACCGAAGAAGAACAGTAGCGTATCCCACTCAGCTTTAGCCACTTTGTTAAAGACATCAAAGTGCTGGTCTTCTGGGTGATTTTTCTTTGAATTTCCACGAATAAAGAAACCGGCAATCATTAAATAACTCAAGCCTGTCATCATCCCCATCGCTGGTGGTAAGTGTAAGAAATTATGGAAACTCACGGCAGTGGCAATGGTTAATATAAACAGCAGCCCAATCAACAACCCGCCCTGCTTGATTGCAACATCACCCTCATGTGAAGTAGGTGTTTCGTTCTTAATAGCAAAGTGCATAATCGCTGCAGGCACCAAAAAGTTAATCAGTGATGGTATAAATAAACTAAAGAATTGCGAAAATTCAACAATACCTTTTTGCCAAACCATTAACGTAGTGATATCACCAAACGGACTAAAGGCACCGCCCGCATTCGCTGCCACCACAATATTAACAAAGGCAATAGAAACAAAACGCACATTAGAGCCACCCACCGCGAGCACCACGGCACCCATAATCAACGCTGTAGTAAGGTTATCGGCAATAGGGGAAATAAAGAACGCTAAGAAACCTGTTAACCAAAATAACTGTCTAAAGCTAAAGCCTTTATTTACCAACCAGACTTTTAATGCTTCAAATATATTGCGCTCACGCAAGGCCTCAATGTAAGTCATCGCCACCAGTAAGAACAAGAATAACTCAGAATATTCTAATAAATTATGTCGAATCGCCGTTTCTGCCGCATGCGTAATACCATTTTGAGCATAGTGCCAGCCGATCAAGCCCCAAATCAGACCTGCGACTAAGATCACCGGTTTGGACTTTCTAAAATGGGTGAATTCTTCCACCATTACAAAAATATAAGCAATCACAAATAATGCTAGCGCTGTGTAACCCACCCAATGATCAGTAAGATCTAGAGTTTGTGATGGATCACCACTTGCAAATACGCCAAAAGGCAATAATACAAGTAACAATAATAATTTAATCATTTTTAATCCTGGTTAACTCAATGCCATCAGCATTGTTCAAAGTAATTGCAGCATCCTCAAAAGCCACTTCAACAGTCGCTAAGAAAGACGATTTATCGCCTAATTGTACACGACGCACCACAATGCCTGATGCTTTAGCCGATTTTGAACCAGCAACAAGTAACTCATCACCCACATTAACCTCACCTTCGCACTCGAATTGACGCATCCGACGTTTAGATTTTCCTAAATAATG
>OCRB01000045.1_pt1 | contig 9992 bp, 10 predicted proteins | sample 1496111 | NCBI WGS metagenome assembly OCRB01 (sample SAMEA3143267, study PRJEB22397) | metagenome
CTGACAAAACTAAAACCATTGAATTCACTCTAGGAACCAGTTTTTAATTTAATCATTCTATAATGCGATTTTTTGCTTTTATATTGGTACTATTGAACGGCTCTCTACAGGCGCAACCCTTAAAAATAGGCTATATCAATATTGATCATTTGGTCAGCAGTTCGCCACAATTTATCCAAGCCAATCAAGTAGTTATTAAAGCGTTTCAGCCACAGGAAAAACAACTTTTAGCACTCAGCAAACGAATACAATTATCAGCAGATACTTTTAATAAAAACAGTAAAACACTGACGCAAGTTGAACGCAAAACAGAAATTAAAAAAATTGCTAATTTGGAGCGCCAACTTAAACAACAAGCACAAACTCTAAAAAAACAATTAAAGCTTAAAAACGAACAAGAATTAAGCAAAATTCAAGACTTAATCAATCGAGTCATTAAGCAAGTTGCTGAAGATCAAAATTTTGATTTAATCCTATATCAAGAAGTGGCCTACGCCAGTAAAAAAATCAACATCACCCCTATTATTAGTCAAAAACTTAGGTTGTTGTTCGAATAATGTATAACTTACAAGAGCTCGCTCAATTCATTGATGCCAAACTAATTGGCGATGCTGACGTTAGGATTGGTAGTGTTGCTTCTGCAATTTCAGCAAAAAACAATCAATTGACTTATGTGGTCAATCAAAAATACAAATCAGACCTTGTGTCTACACAAGCTGGTGTGGTTATTCTAAATCATGATTTATTAAAAGATTGCCCTACCAATGCCTTAGTGGTTGACGATGTTTATTTGGCATTTGCTAAAATTACTCATTATTTTAAAAAAGAAGTAGCACCTACTAGCGGTATTCATTCTAGCGCAAAGACGGGTCAAGCAATCATTGCACAAAACTGCACAATTGGCAAAGAGGTTGTTATTGGCCGCAATACTAGCATCGGCTCAAATACAGTAATTGAAGACAATGTGACGGTTGGTGATAATACTTACATACACTCTAATGTTACAATTTTACAAGGCTGTTCGATCGGTGATAATGTGGTGATTTCTCCAGGCGCTGTGATTGGCTCTGAAGGGTTTGGCAATGCCAGAGATAAACAAAATCAATGGCATACCATTGCACACTTGGGTAATGTAGTAATAGGCAATAATGTCACGATTGGTGCTAATACCACAATCGATAGAGGTACCCTGGAAGACACTCAAATACACAATGGGGTACGACTCGACAACCTAATACACATTGCGCACAATGTGGTTATCGGTGAAGATACTGCGATTGCTGCCAATACCGGTATTGCCGGCAGTACAACGCTTGGAAAGCGTTGTATGATTGGCGGGATGGTGGGTATTATTGGTCATCTTAATATTTGTGATGACGTCATTGTCAATGCTAAAAGCACGGTTGATAAAGATATAAAAAACCCTGGCATGTACACCGGCATTCTTCCATTAATGCCACACAAACAATGGCAGAATGTTGGTTTATGGCTGGTAAAACTTGATAAAATTGTTAAATACTTAAACATTAAACTCAAAAATTTAAAGGATTAATCATTATGGAAATGAACATTCAAGATGTTAAGAATTATTTACCACACCGCTATCCTTTTTTACTCATTGACCGAGTCTTAGAGTTAGAAGTTGGCAAGTCCTTAGTGGCGATTAAAAATGTAACTTTCAACGAGCCACAATTTACCGGGCATTTTCCCGAACAACCAATTATGCCAGGTGTGATGATTGTGGAGGCATTGGCGCAAGCTACCGGTATTTTGGCATTTAAATCTGAAGTAGGCAAACCAATTGATGGGCAAATTTATATGCTCGTTGGTATTGACAAGGTGCGTTTTAAACGCGTGGTTGAGCCAGGTGACCAAATACGTTTAGAGGTCGAGGTAATGGTGGTTAAACGCGGTATTTGGAAATTTAAATGTAGAGCTTCAGTCGAAGGTCAAACAGTGACCACAGCTGAGCTTATGTGTACACAAAAAGCAGCAGATTAATTTAATCTAAAAAATTCTTGAGGAGAATATCATGGCCGTAGATGCTAGCGCAATTGTCGACCCCAGTGCAAAAATTCATAAAAATGCTGAAATATGCGCTTACGCTATTATTGGCGCTAATGTAGAGATTGGCTCGGGCACCATCGTAGAATCTCATGCGGTCATACAAGGCCCTACCAAAATTGGTAAAAACAATCACATCTACTCTTTTGCTGCAATTGGCGGCGACCCACAAGACATTACTTATGAAGAAGGTCAAGAATCCAACTTAGTGATTGGTGATGATAATTTGATCCGTGAATTTTGCACCATTAACCGTGGCACAGAAAAAGAAAAATCGCTTACACGTGTTGGCTCTAACAATATGTTAATGGCCTATGTGCATATTGCCCACGATTGTGAAGTTGGCAACCATACCATTATGTCTAACAATGCTTCATTGGCAGGTCATGTCAGGGTCCACGATTGGGCAATCTTGGGTGGCTTTACTTTGGTAAAACAATTCTGCATGATTGGTATGCATACCTATATTGGTATGGGTTGCCAGGTAAACAAAGATATTCCGGCTTACATGGTGGCCTCTGGCACACAAACACGTGTCAGAAGTATTAATGCCGAAGGCATGAAGCGTCGTGGCTTCTCATCAAGTGCAGTCGCTTCAATCAAGCGTGCCTTTAAAGTGGTATATCGCGAATCTCAAGGTCGACTATTAGATCACGCCTTAAGTGATTTAGAAAAATCTGAAGCTGATAGTCCCGAAGTGATGCAATTTGTAAAATGTATTCGAAGCTCAAAAGTCGGCATCATGCGTGGTCCGCTTGAGGAATAATATCTATTTGATATTTTATGGATAAGTCTTTTTTAAAGTCAAGCAGTATTGTCACTGCAATGACTTTTTTGTCTCGTATATTAGGCCTTGTTCGTGATTATTTTATTGCCCGATATTTTGGCGCTAACGGGTTCACCGATGCTTTTTTAGTTGCCTTTAGAATCCCTAATTTCCTCAGACGTCTTTTCGGCGAAGGTGCTTTTTCGCAAGCTTTTGTACCCATTCTAGCTGAAGTTAGAGCCAACCATGACGAGGCAGAAGTTCAAAACGTCATTAATCATATTGGCACCAAATTTCTAACGGTTTTAATTATTATCACTGTAATTACGGTAGTGATAGCGCCTTTGGTTATATTTATGTTTGCCTGGGGTTTTTATTTTGATGCTGACTCTACAAAGTTTGACTTAGCATCCAACATGCTTAGAATCACCTTCCCCTATTTATTGTTAATTTCATTAACGGCTTTTGCAGGCAGTATTCTCAATACTTATGATAAATTCGCTGTGCCGGCCTTCACCCCGGTCTTGCTTAATGTTTCTATGATTTTAAGTGCGGTATATCTATCTCAACACCTAGAGACACCGATTATGGCTTTGGCTTGGGGTGTGTTGATTGGTGGTATCGTGCAGCTCTTATTTCAAATTCCGTTCTTAATTAAAATTAAAAAATTACCGCGCTTAGCGCGTGGTGATCACCCCAGCGTTAAAACCTTAAAAAAGCGTATGTTGCCTGCTCTTTTTGGCGTTTCAGTATCACAAATTAATCTACTGATTGACACCATGATTGCCACCGTCTTAGTGAGTGGTAGTGTTTCTTGGCTGTATTACTCTGACCGCTTATTAGAACTACCTTTGGCGCTGATTGGTATTGCCCTTGCCACTGTAGCACTGGCCAAACTTAGTAAACATTTTTCTAATAAAGATGAAAAAAAATTCACTCGTACGATTAATTACGCCCTAAAAATTGGCTTATTACTCGGTGCCCCTGCCTGTGCGGGGCTGGTGCTTTTAGCCGAGCCATTGATTATCACTTTGTTTCAATACGATAAGTTTGATGCGTTTGCAGCACACATGTCAGCACTCAGTTTGATTGCTTATGGTTCAGGGCTGTTAGCCTTTATCGTGGTCAAAATTTTAGCCCCTGTATTTCTCTCTCGTGGCGATACCAGAACCCCAGTCAAAGTCGGTGTGATTGCCATGGTGTCCAATGTATTCTTAAATATAATTTTTGCTTATTATTTTGCCCATGTAGGTTTGGCCGTTGCCACCTCAATTTCTGCTGTGATTAATGCGTCTTTACTTTACTACTATTTAAAAAAGCAGTCTATTTATCAATTTTCCAATGATTTAATCAAACTATTTTTAAAAGTGTTATTGGCAAGCTTTATAATGGTCGTCTTTATTTTAAATTTTTCTAATGACATTAGTTTTTACTTAGAAAATAGCGTTTGGCAACGCATCACTTCTGTTGCAATCACGATTGTTGCCTCAGCAGTCTTATACTTTGCTTGTCTGCGCTTATTAGGCATCAGGATGAAACAACTATGAATACCGTACAATGTGTGAAATTAAACCAAGAACTCGAAGCCCTAGATAGAGCTCCATACCCTGGTGAACTAGGCAAAAGAATTTTAGCTGGCGTCTCTAAACAAGGTTGGCAACTATGGCTAGATCATCAAACCATGCTGATTAATGAGAACAATCTTAATATGCTGGATGAAAAAGCACAAAGCTACCTTAAAGAACAAATGGAAAAATTCTTCTTTTCTGAGCAAGGCGCGGACGATATTCAAGGTTACACCCCTAGTAATTAAATCATGGCCAATCTATTTATTATTGCCGCTCCTTCTGGTTGTGGAAAAACCTCTTTAGTTAAAGCACTGATTGAGAAAGTGGACAGCTTATGCGTCTCAGTATCCCACACAACGCGCGCCCAGCGCCCAGGTGAAGAGCACGGTAAAAACTACTTTTTTGTTTCTAAAGAAGATTTTAATGAGATCAGCAACAACGATGGTTTTATTGAATCTGCCCAAGTCTTTGATAATTATTATGGCAGTGCCAAACAAACCGTTAAAGACCTACTTAAACAAGGGCAAGATGTCATCTTAGAAATCGACTGGCAAGGTGCGCAACAAGTCAAACAAAGTTTTATAGATGCAATCGGCATCTTTATCCTGCCACCATCAATCTCAGCCTTAGAGGATCGTCTAACTGATCGAGGTCAAGACGATCAAAGTATTATTGATCGAAGAATGAAAGATGCTGTTAGTGAAATGCAGCATTTTGATGAGTTTGATTATTTAGTCATTAACGATGATTTTAATATCGCTCTAAACGATTTAACCCATATTATTTATACACAACGCCTCAGCTTGGCTCAGCAAACACAGCAGCAGCAAGATTTGCTTAAACAGTTGATATAACAAGCAAATTGCGTATAATATCACTCCTTACTAATATTAACCGTTAGTTATAATAATTTTATGAGTCAAGAATTCGCCTTACCTGCTGTTAGAGCCTCAAGTTCGTTAGAGCCTCAAAAATATCCTCCGATTCTTACCCCGGAAGAAGAGCATGATTTAGCCATTGAGCTTTATGAAAATCACGACCTTAGTGCGGCAAGAAAATTAGTCTTGTCACACATGCGTTTTGTGGCTTTTATTGCTCATGGTTATAAAGGCTATGGTTTAGAACAAGCAGATCTTATTCAAGAAGGCACTATCGGTTTAATGAAGGCGGTAAAACGCTTTAATCCACACAAAAACGTACGACTGGCATCTTTTGCCGTATATTGGATTCGTGCTGAAATTCACGAATTTATCTTTAAAAATTGGAAAATTGTCAAAGTAGCCACCACCAAGGCGCAACGCAAATTATTTTTCAAACTTAGAAAAGCCAAATCACACATCTACAATTCGTTAAACGAATCACAAGCTGATAAGATTGCTAATGATTTAGGCGTACGCCGCAAAGATGTACTAGAAATGGAATCACGCCTACAATTTAATGATGTGGCCTTTGGTATTTCTGATGATGAAGATTCCTCAGCACCTGAGCATTATTTAACCGATGATAATACGCAAACACCTGAGCAATTATTACTCAGTGATGACACCCATAAAAACCAACAACAACAGCTTTACCAAGCACTTTCTTTACTAGATGCAAGAAGTTTAGATATTTTGCAATCTAGGTACTTGAAAGAAGAAAAAACGACCCTACATACTTTAGCAGACAAGTATGGTGTTTCCGCCGAGCGGGTTCGTCAACTTGAAAACAAAGCAATGCAAAAACTTAAAGCCTCTTTGGAAACTCAAGCGCTTTAATAAAAAGTTTAAGCAATTCGCTTTAATAAATTTATTGTTTATTCATTAGGAGAAAAAATGAACATTCGTCCCCTTCACGATCGCGTGATTGTTCGTAGAACAGAAGAAGAAAAAACCACCGCTAGCGGTCTTATCATCCCTGATTCAGCCACTGAAAAACCTTCAAAAGGTGAAATTTTAGCGGCTGGTAACGGCAGAGTTAACGACAATGGTGATGTCTTTGCTTTAGATGTTAAAGTTGGCGACCAAGTGTTATTTGGTCAATACGCTGGTACTGAAATTAAAGTCGATGGCGAAACCTTGTTGGTGATGCGTGAAGACGATATTGTCGCAGTTGTTGAATAAAGGAGATTAAGAATGTCAGCAAAAGAAATTAAATTTGGCCCAGATGCCAGAAACCTAATGTTAGATGGCGTTAACATGCTTGCTAATGCAGTTAAAGTAACGCTAGGCCCTAAGGGTAGAAACGTTGTTTTAGACAGATCATTTGGTGCACCTACCATTACTAAAGATGGTGTATCAGTTGCACAAGAAATTGAGCTTGAAGGTAAGTTTGAAAACATGGGCGCACAAATGGTGAAAGAAGTTGCATCTAAAACCAACGATGTTGCTGGTGATGGAACAACAACAGCGACCGTACTTGCGCAAGCATTAGTCGCAGAAGGTGTTAAATCTGTCGCAGCTGGCATGAACCCTATGGATCTTAAGCGTGGCATCGATAAAGCAACTGAAGCTGCCGTTAAGGCGCTAAGAGATTTATCACAACCTTGTAATGACACGAAAGCGATTGCTCAAGTGGGTACAATTTCAGCCAACTCAGACTCATCCGTAGGTGAAATTATTGCTGAAGCCATGGAAAAAGTGGGCAATGCTGGCGTAATTACCGTTGAAGAAGGTTCTGGTTTTGACAACGAATTAGAAGTTGTTGAAGGTATGCAGTTTGAGCGTGGTTACTTATCACCTTACTTTGTTAACAACCAAGACACCATGAGCGCTATTTTAGAGATGCCTCATATTTTATTAAATGAGTCAAAAATTTCAAACATTCGTGACTTGCTACCCGCTTTAGAAATTGCTCAAAAATCAGGCAGACCGTTATTGATCATTGCCGAAGACATTGAGGGTGAAGCTTTAGCAACCTTGGTTGTTAATAATATGCGTGGTATTGTGAAAGTCGCAGCGGTTAAATCACCAGGTTTTGGTGATCGTCGCAAGGCCATTTTGCAAGACTTAGCGGTTTTGACAGGTGGTGTGGTGATCTCTGAAGAGGTTGGCTTATCACTTGAAGGCGTAACTGAAGATCAATTGGGTTCTGCTAAACGTATTGAAGTTGGTAAAGAAGAAACAGTGGTTGTTGATGGTGCAGGTGAAAAATCTGATATCGATGGTCGCGTTGCACAAATCAAGGCACAACTCGAAAAAACAACTTCTGAATACGATAAAGAAAAACTCTCAGAGCGCTTAGCCAAGCTTTCTGGTGGTGTTGCCGTGATTAAAGTTGGTGCAGCTACTGAAGTGGCAATGAAAGAGAAAAAAGACCGCGTTGACGATGCGCTTCACGCAACACGTGCTGCGGTTGAAGAGGGTGTAGTTCCTGGTGGTGGTGTTGCGCTAGTTCGCGCAATTGCTGCATTAGACGGCCTAAAAGGTGAAAATCATGATCAAGATATTGGTATTATTTTAACTAAACGTGCTATGGAAGCGCCATTAAGACAAATCGTTTCTAATGGTGGTGGTGAAGCTTCTGTTGTACTTAACAACGTTGCTAATGGTGATGGTAACTACGGTTTTAACGCTTCTACAGAAGAATATGGCGACATGTTGAAAATGGGGATCTTAGATCCAACTAAAGTGGTACGTGCGGCCTTACAACATGCAGCTAGTATTTCTGGCTTAATGATTACCACTGAGGCAATGATTACTGAAATTCCGCAAGATACACCTGCGGCAGCTCCTGATATGGGCGGCATGGGTGGCATGATGTAAAACACCTTTGTTCTGACAAATAAAAAGCCCCATTTTATGGGGCTTTTTTTTGGTATGATACTTGCCAAAATCATCACTTGAAAACATTATGAGTAATTACGACGCCTCGTCAATTGAGGTCTTAACCGGCCTAGAGCCAGTACGAAAGCGTCCGGGCATGTATACCGATACTGAGCGCCCAAATCATCTAGCTCAGGAAGTAATCGACAACAGTGTTGACGAAGCAGTTGCTGGTCACGCATCAAAAATCAAAGTGGTACTTTATAAAGACGGATCATTATCTGTTGAAGATGATGGTCGCGGTATGCCAGTTGATATCCACCCTAAAGAAGGTGTTCCAGGCGTTGAAGTTATTCTAACCAAGCTTCATGCCGGTGGTAAGTTTTCTAATGACTCTTATCAGTTTTCAGGTGGTTTACATGGTGTGGGTATTTCAGTGGTTAACGCCCTATCAACTTCGGTTGAAATTTGGATTAAACGCAATTCAATGGAACACTACATTACTTTTGCTGATGGTTTTAAAAAAACCGACCTAGAAGAAATTGGCAGTGTTGGTAAGCGCAATACAGGCACCATGGTTAAGTTCAAACCAGATGCACAATTTTTTGACACGATCAAATTCTCAGTAACCAAATTACGTCACAACCTTAGATCTAAAGCAGTCTTATGTCCAGGGTTAGAAATTAACTTTCATAATGAAATTGATGACACGACTGATAAATGGATCTATAAAGAAGGACTTAAAGATTACTTATCTATGGCGCTAGATGGCCTTGATTGTTTGCCAACTGCTCCTTTTGTGGTTGATTTCGCCTCTGACGAACAGCAACTCAATTGCTCGTTGGCTTGGACTGAATACAACACTAATGTTGTGGCTGAAAGCTATGTCAACCTTATCCCAACCACCAATGGTGGTACACATGTCAACGGTTTACGATCAGGCCTAACTGATGCCCTTAAAGAGTTTTGTGAATTTAGAAAATTACTACCTAAAAATATCAAGCTCACACCCGATGATGTTTGGCAAAAAATTGCTTACGTTTTATCCATCAAAATGTTGGATCCTCAGTTTTCTGGACAAACCAAAGAGCGACTCTCATCACGCGAAAGCGCAGGTTTTGTTACTAATGTTGTTAAAGATGCGTTCAGTCTTTGGCTAAATCAACATACTTCTGTTGCTGAAAAAATTGCCGAACTGGCCATTATGAATGCGCAAGCAAGACTCAAAACTGGCAAAAAAATTATTCGTAAAAAGATTGTCAGTGGCCCTGCCCTACCAGGAAAATTATCAGACTGTACTAGCAATGATCTTGATCAAACCGAGGTGTTCTTAGTTGAGGGCGATTCAGCTGGTGGTTCCGCCAAACAAGCAAGAGATAAAGAGTACCAAGCCATCTTACCGCTTCGAGGTAAGATTTTAAACACTTGGGAAGTGGATTCTGATCAGGTATTGGCCAGTAACGAAATACACGATATCAGTGTTGCTATTGGCCTTGAACCTAACTGTGAAGACTTGAGTGGTCTTAGATACGGAAAAATTTGCATTCTTGCAGATGCCGATTCTGACGGGGCACACATTGCCACATTGATTTGTACTTTGTTTGTGAAGCACTTTCCAAAACTCATTAAAGAAGGTCATATCTATGTTGCTATGCCACCTTTGTATAGAGTCGATGCGGGCAAACAAGTACATTACGCATTAGATGACAATGAAAGAGATGCAATCATTAGAAAAATTGAAAGTGAAAATAAACGCGTTAAGATCCAAGTGCAACGCTTTAAAGGTTTGGGTGAAATGAACCCTTCTCAACTTAGAGAAACTACGATGCTGCCTGATACTAGACGCCTTAT
>OCRB01000046.1_pt1 | contig 9773 bp, 10 predicted proteins | sample 1496111 | NCBI WGS metagenome assembly OCRB01 (sample SAMEA3143267, study PRJEB22397) | metagenome
AAAGACGCACTGATTGCGCTTAACTCTACGCAAGATGTAAAAGTAGTGGCATTGTCGAGCTTGTACCAATCCAAACCTATTGATGATTCTGAGCAGCCTGATTATATTAATGCCGTCTGCCAAGTAGATACGCATTTAACTGCGCTAGAGTTGTTGTATGTGTGTCAAGAAATTGAAACCAATCAACACCGCGTACGAGAAAAAAAATGGGGCGCAAGAACCATTGATTTAGATATCATTCTCTACGGTGTGCAAGTAGTGGCATCAAAACAGTTAATCATTCCACATCCCGAAATGATGAATCGAGCCTTTGTGTTGGTACCATTGTCTGAATTAGAGTCGGATCTTAAGGTGCCGGTATTAGGCCCTCTACAAGCATTAATTGACCTAATAGACACTTCAGAGTTGATTAAATTATGAAAATTGACGAGTTAAAAACCTTCAAACAATCTCCAGAAAAGATCACTTGTTTGACGGCTTATGACGCCTCGTTTGCGCAGTTGTTTGATGAGTGTGGCATTGATGTTATTTTGGTAGGTGATTCGCTGGGCAATGTAATCCAAGGTGGAGAAAATACGCTTGGCGTCACCATGAGAGATATGGTCTATCATACTCAGTCGGTGGCAAAAGGTATTCAAGGTGTCTTACTGATTGCTGACATGCCTTACCATAGCTACGACAGTGCCAATCAAACATTAGCGAATGCTCAGCGTTTGATTGATGCGGGCGCACAGATGGTGAAGTTTGAGGGTGGGCAAGAGCATAAAGATTCATTTGAGATTTTACAAGCCAATAATATTCCAGTCTGTGGGCATTTGGGTCTTCAGCCACAATCAGTGATTGAGATGGGTGGCTATAAAGTGCAAGGGAAAGATGAGGTAAGCGCTAAACGAATTATTGACGACGCATTGGCTTTAGAGGCTTGGGGCGTGCAAATGTTAGTACTTGAATGCGTGCCGGCAGCGTTAGCCAAGCAAGTTTCTCAAGCATTGAGCATTCCCACCATTGGTATTGGTGCAGGCCTTGATTGTGACGGACAAGTATTGGTAAGCTACGACATGCTTGGGATTAATACTAAGCACTTGCCAAGATTTGTTAAAAACTTTCTAAAAGATAATAATGATATTCAAGGTGCTGTCAATGCATTTATCAGCGCAGTAAAAGATCAAACATTTCCAGGCGATGAACACAGTTATTAGTTGCAAATTTCCGTGAAAACTTATACAACAATTCAATCACTTCAAAGCACAATTGATAGTTGGCATTTACAAGGTCAACACATCGCTTTTGTGCCAACCATGGGTGGTTTGCATGATGGGCATTTAGCTTTGGTCGAGCTTGCTAAGCAAAAGGCTGACAAAGTTGTGGTAAGTATTTTTGTTAACCCAACACAGTTTGGCGAGAATGAAGATTTTGGCCAATATCCTAATACATTTGAGCAAGACAATGTGTTGCTAGAGCAGCATCAAGTTGATGGTTTATTCATCCCAAGTATTGAGCAGATTTATCCTCAGGGTTTAGACAGTGATATTAAAGTTGGTGAGATGGGCGATATCTTGTGTGGTGCTTCTAGGCCAGGGCATTTTAATGGGGTGGTGCAGGTAGTGCATCGTTTGTTTGAGATTGTAAAACCTGATATGACTATATTTGGACAAAAGGATTATCAACAGTTATTGCTGATCACACAGATGGCTAATCAGTATTTTCCAGAAATTAAGCTGTTATCACAGCCAACCATTAGAGAGCAAGACGGCCTAGCCATGAGTACGCGTAATCAATATTTGTCGATTAATGAGAGGAAAGTCGCACCTCGCTTATATCAAGTATTACTTCAAGCCAAGCAAGATTATTTGGACAATACACCGGTCGAAGTATTAACTAACAGGGCAAAAAATACCCTTTCAGAGGATTTTAAAGTGGATTATTTTGAAGCACTAGATGCAAATACCCTTAAGCAAATCACTGATAATACAAGTAAAATTGCGATATTATGCGCAGTCTTTCTAGAATCAACCCGATTGATTGACAATATTATTTTTAATAAAGGATAACCATGTTTGATATTACTGACGAAGCTCTAACTTATGTAGCCGAATTATTTACCCAGCAAGGCGAGGAAGACTTAGGTTTAAAGGTCGATATTGAAAAAGCCGGTACACCAGCTGCTGCCGTCACTTTTAATTTTTGCTATTCTAAAGATTTAGGTAAAACTTATTTTAAATTTGAGTATGAAGGTTTTAATGCTTTTATTGACGAGAGTAATTTTGATTATTTAAAAGACTCTGAAGTTGCCTTAAAAGAAGAAGGCTCTACTAAGAAGCTCACCATTACTGCACCGAATGCTAAAGGTGAAGCACCAAAAGACGACGCACCTTTAGCAGAAAAAATTAAATACACCATTGCTGCTGAAGTTAATCCACAGCTAGCTTCACACGGTGGCTTTGTTGAGTTGGTTGAAATCACCGATGATATGGATGTCATTCTTAATTTTGGTGGTGGTTGTCAAGGTTGTTCTTCAGTTAAAGTGACATTAAAGAATGGAGTGGAGTCACAACTAAAAGCGATTTATCCGCAGATTAAAAACATCTTGGATGTAACCGATCACACACAAAAAGAAAACGCCTATATGTAGCTCGGTAAGAGTTATGGTATAACTTTATTATGCTGACCACAATTAAATCTAGCGCTGAAGACAGAAAAAGCGCAAAAGCACCACACGAGCTATTCACTATCAATATGGTGATAGTGCATTTGTTCTTTTCACTAGGCATGATTAAGCTACTGGGTTTTAGTATGGGTGGTGCAATTGCAAGTGCTATTGCACTATCGTTTTACATCATTGTTTATACATTTTTCCAAACCAAAAGAGCCAAAGAAAACGCACCTCATTTAGTCTATTTACATTGGAAGTTGTCATTGGATCGTTACAAATTAATCATTGGCGCCTACGTGTTTTACTTTGTTGCAACTTCATTGTCATTCTTTATCGATACGGATGCACCCGCTAGTATGGATGGAACAAGCATCGTAGATTCGATTTTGAGCTTGCTGGGCGTTGTCCCTCTGTTTTTTGTTATTTTGGTTTCAATGGTGTTAGGCTCTGGCTCAATGTTCAATGCAGGACGTGGTGAGATTGATAAAGCGTTTATGCAAGATCACCCTCAATGAATGAATTTAAACTGATTGAGCGTTATTTCAATTGGGCTTGTTATCATTCGGTTAGTTTAGGTGTTGGTGATGATTGTGCCATCATTGATGCTACGCCTAATACCCAAATCGTTACCAGTGTTGATACGCTAATTGAAGGCGTACACTTCCCCAAAAATACAAGTGCTGCTGATATTGCTTATAAAGCCTTAGCCGTTAATTTGAGTGATTTGGCAGCAATGGGCGCCACACCCAAATATTTCACTTTAGCCTTAACACTGCCTGAATTAAATGAAGCGTGGTTAAGTGAATTTTCGGATGCTTTAAAACAATTGGCAGCTGAGTACCAACTTGATTTGATTGGTGGTGATACCACTAAAGGTGCTTTAAGTATCACCATTAATATCATTGGGGAAGTAGAGACAGGCAAAGCCTTGTTGCGATCAGGTGCCGAAGTCGATGATTTGATTTATGTTTCTAACACGCTAGGTGATGCGGCATATGCCTGGCAACAAATCGAACAGGGTGGCACACCTTCAGATTTTTGTTTAGAGCGATTTAACCGACCAACAGCAAGGGTAGGCTTAGCACAAGCGCTAGTAGGTATGGCTAACGCCTGTATTGACCTTTCAGACGGGTTAGAGCAAGACCTTTCCCATATTCTAAAACACTCTAAGGTGGGTGCAACTATTAATATAGATGCCATTCCATTATCAGACCCGGTGAGTGTTTATATTAACACCACGCAGGACTGGTGCATTGCGTTAGCGGGCGGTGATGACTATGAGCTGTGTTTTACTGTGCCGAAGACGTATGTTGAGGCTTTAAAAACAATTGAGAAAAATCTAGGCATAGCACTAACCAAAATTGGTGTTATTACAAAAGATCTTGGTTTAGATATTAAAGGGCTGAATAAGACTTGCGCGTCTTATCAACACTTCTAGATTTTCAAGTATTTAATTAGATTTTCAAGTATTTATTTTTGCTACAAGGCGAAAATTCAGAATACGAAGAAGCATAGTAAATCTATGTGACTAAGTATTCTGAATTTTTAACGCAGTAGCAAGGGTAAAGACGCTGAAAATTAGACTTCCTTTCGTTCTGCGATGGTCTTACAATCTATACACTCATCAGCCGTAGGGCGCGCCTCTAAGCGCACTAAAGAGATTTCTGCACCACAAGTTTTGCAGTAGCCGTAATCACCCAGTTCAATTATATGCAAGGTCTTTTCAATTTTACTAATAAGCTTTCTTTCACGATCACGCGTTCTAAGTTCTAATGCAAATTCTTCTTCTAAAGTGGCTCTGTCGTTAATATCCGCTACTTGATTTGAATCCTCTTGGATGTGATTAATGGTAGATTCAGCGTCACTAATTAACTGATTCATCCAAGCACTTAACTTAGCTTTAAAATGATCAATTTGCCCTACACTCATAAAATCTTCATTTTTGGTAGGCTTGTAAGCAGGAATATCTTGAAAATCAGGTTCTGACATAATGGTTGTTAATGAAAAAAATAATGTTTATACCGAAAGTGACTTAAAATAGCAATTTATTTCGTACATTTCTTATTATAAAATTATTTATGACACTAAAAGCACTTATTTTTGATGTTGATGGAACCCTTGCAAATACTGAGCGTGATGGACATTTGGTCGCCTTTAATTTGGCATTTGAAGAATTAGACCTAGATTGGGTCTGGTCGAATGAACTTTACCATAAATTACTCGATGTCACCGGTGGGCAATTACGCATCAAACATTATGTCAATGATTACAAGCCCGATTTTAGTTGTGACGATTTAGATGCTTTTGCCGCATCCGTCCACGCGCTCAAAACCGAGATCTATGTGCGCCTAGTCAATGAAGGAAAAATACCTTTAAGACCCGGTGTGGAGCGTTTGTTTCATGAGGCTAGAGATGCCGGTTTAAGAATGGCGATTGCTACCACCACCACACCTGCTAATGTTGATGCGCTGATTGCCAATACATTAGGGCGTGAGGCACTCGATTGGTTTGAGGTGATTGGTGCGGGCAATGTTGTGCCTAATTTAAAACCAGCGGGTGATATCTACCATTGGGTATTAGAGCAAATGAATCTAGAGCCTAAAGATTGTCTCGCTTTTGAAGATTCACGTAATGGCATTGTTTCAGCAACCGATGCAAATTTAAAAACATTAATCACCACTAACGAATATACTGAGTCTCACCAGTTTGATGAGGCAATCGTTATCCTGAATAATTTAGGCGAACCAAACAAACCTTTTACATTAATTGAAGGTGATGCTACTGACGCCACTTATGTAACGGTTGATTACTTAAAGGAACTACATGCAAAGCATTGTTGATTTAGCCGATAACACCCGCGTTTATGACGTTGCCAGCGTTACGCCACTGAGCTTAGCGCATCAACTCAGCGAGCGCAGTAAAAACAACATCTATCTTAAACGAGAAGACGAATTAGTTATTCATGCCTTTAAGTTAAGAGGTGCTTATCAAAAAATCTCCGGTTTAACCAAAGAACAAGCAGCCAAAGGGGTGGTAGCATCAAGTGCTGGTAATCATGCCCAAGGTGTGGCGTTGTCTGCTACTAAGCTCGGTATTGAATCAGTGATTGTGATGCCACTGTCCACCCCCAAAATTAAAGTTAATGCGGTCGAGCAATTAGGCGGAAAAGTTGTGCTTCATGGCGATGTGTATGATGATGCCTATCAATATGCCAAACAATTAGAGCAAGCTCAAGATTTGGTGTTTATCCATCCGTACGATGACATTGAAGTCATGGCAGGGCAGGCAACCATTGCTAAAGAATTATTAGAACAACTTCCAAGCATGGATAAAGTCTTTGTTCCTGTGGGCGGCGGCGGTCTTATTGCCGGTATAGCGACTTACATTAAGCACTATGCGCCAAACATCCAAGTGATTGGTGTTGAACCAGAAGACTCGCCAACACTTTATCAAGCCCTTAAACAAGGTAAGCGCATTGTATTGCCCGATGTTGGTCGTTTTGCCGACGGTGTAGCGGTCAAGCAAATTGGCGAACAAACCTATCCAATTGTCAAAGCAGTGGTAGATGAAGTGGTGTTAGTGAGTAATGATGAAATTTGCGCCGCTATTAAAGACATCTACGAAGACGTGCGCTCTATTGCAGAGCCTGCAGGTGCCTTGGCCACAGCAGGGGTAAAGAAATACGTCGAACAAAATAATATTGAAAATGAGAATTTGGTTTCTATTGTCTCAGGTGCCAATGTTAACTTTGATCGTCTGCGTTATATCTCAGAACGTGCTGATTTGGGTGAGCATAATGAAGCCATTATTGCGGCGACTATTCCAGAGCAACCTGGCAGCTTCTTAAAGTTTTGCCAGTTGTTGGACAACCATGCCATCACAGAGTTTAACTATCGTTATGCGCCTAATAGACAGGCCCATATTTTTGTCGGCGTGGCACTTAGTGAAGGCTTAAGTGAAAAAGAAGCATTGATATCCAAACTCTCACAATCATTTGATATTTTGGATATGAGTGACAACTCTATTGCTAAGACCCATATTCGTTATATGGTGGGCGGTCGTTCGGATGCTGATAACGAAGTACTGTACCGATTTGAATTTCCTGAGCGCCCTGGTGCTTTGCTTAACTTTTTAAAAAAGGTGGGTATACATTGGAATATTTCTTTATTCCATTATCGTAATCATGGTGCTGATTTCGGTCGTGTATTGATTGGTTTGCAAGTTGATGATGTTGTCCAACTAGAGCGCAACTTTGATGAATTGGGTTATTTCTACCAAAACGAAACCGACAACAAAGCGTATCAATACTTCCTTTAGAGATTTTACTGTAAGGGATATACCCCTTGTTTTAACAATTGAACGCTTAGTTTATGATTCCCCATGGAGTCAGGCTAAATTTACCGACAGCTTAAATAACCCAAAAACATTATCCAGCTTATTAATTATTGACGATCAAGTATTGGGCTACTTTGTTGCTACACATTCGCCAGATTCAGTAGACTTACTTAATATTTGCATTCATCCAGAGCATCAACACCAAGGCTTAGGCACACAGTTGTTTGATTATTTAATTCAGCAGTTGCAAGCCTTAAGCCTTAATACGATATTTATTGAGGTACGCGCATCCAATAAATCTGCACTTTTGTTTTACCAAAAACTCGGTTTCAACCTGATTGACAGCCGTAAAAAATACTATTCAAATGGCGAGGATGCTAAAATACTACGTTTACAAACAAGGTAGCTATGTCACAAAAAACTAAGATCATTTATACCTTGACTGATGAGGCGCCAGCATTGGCAACTTACTCATTACTGCCAATAATCAAGGCGTTTACCGGTGCTGCAAACGTAGCGGTTGAGACTCGTGATATCTCTTTAGCTGCTCGTGTGATTGCTAATTTTCCTGAAAGACTAACTGCCACGCAAAAAATGGGCGACGCTTTAAGTGAATTGGGTCAGATTGTAAAATTACCAGAAGCCAATATTATTAAGCTGCCGAATGTGAGCGCCTCTATTCCACAGCTAGAATCAGTGATTGCTGAGCTTCAAGCGCATGGTTATGATATTCCAAATTATCCTTCCAATCCTCAGAGTGATGAAGATAAAGCGCTTAAAGCCACATTTTCTAAAGTTTTAGGTAGTGCAGTAAATCCAGTATTGCGTGAAGGTAACTCTGATCGTCGTGCGCCAGCATCGGTTAAAAGCTATGCTCAGAAAAATCCACATTCAATGGGCGCTTGGTCAACTGACTCCAAAACAGCTGTAGCCAGTATGTCTGAAGGTGATTTTTATGGTTCTGAAAAATCAACGACCACTACCGATGCAACACAGTTCACTATTCAATTTGAAAGTGCTGATGGCTCAATTGAAGAATTAAAAGCACCCGCTTCACTGCAAGCAGGTGAGATCATTGATGCGGCTGTTATGAGTCAGTCATCTTTGCGAGATTTTCTAACTCAAGCCATCGCACAAGCGAAAGAGCAGGGCGTGCTATTCTCTGTGCACATGAAAGCCACGATGATGAAAGTTTCTGACCCAATTATTTTCGGCCAGGCGGTAAGCGTCTTTTTTGAAGATGTGTTTAAGAAGCATGCGTTGGTTTTTGAAGAGCTAGGTATCAATGCGAATAATGGTTTTGGTGATGTTTTAAGTAAAATCGAAACGTTAGAACCTAATAAAAAGGCAGAAATCCAAGCCGACATTCAAGCGGTTTATACCAAGCAGCCTGACGTGGCTATGGTTGATTCTGATAAAGGCATTACTAACTTAAACATACCAAGCGATGTCATTATTGATGCCTCTATGCCAGCCATGATTCGAACATCAGGCCAGATGTGGAATAAAGATGGCCAGCAGCAAGATACCATGGCCGTAATTCCTGATCGTTGTTATGCGGGTGTTTTTCAAGAAACCATTAGTTTTTGTAAAAAGCACGGCGCATTTGATCCTACCACCATGGGCTCTGTTTCAAATGTTGGTTTGATGGCACAAAAAGCCCAAGAGTACGGCTCTCACGATAAAACATTTCAAATGGTAGCAGCAGGAACAGTACGTGTTGTCTCTACAGATGGGGTGGTATTACTTGAGCAATCTGTAGAAGTGGGCGATATTTTCCGCATGTGTCAAGTGAAAGACGCACCCATTCAAGACTGGGTTAAGTTAGCAGTGAACCGCGCTAGGGCAACAAACTTGCCAACTATTTTTTGGCTAGATGAAAAACGCGCACATGATGAGCAAATGATCAAAAAAGTTAACAAGTACTTATTGGATCACAATACCACAGATCTTGAAATTCATATAATGGCGCCCGAAGCTGCTACTCGATTTACACTCAAACATGTGAAAGCCGGTAAGAATGTTATTTCAGTGACAGGCAATGTACTACGAGATTATTTAACCGATTTATTCCCAATACTCGAGCTTGGAACAAGCGCAAAAATGCTATCGATTGTGCCACTGATGAATGGCGGTGGTTTATTTGAAACCGGTGCCGGTGGCTCAGCACCTAAACATGTCCAACAATTAATAGCTGAGAATCACTTGCGTTGGGATTCTTTAGGTGAGTTTTTAGCTTTATCGGTTTCACTAGAGCATTTAGCTGCTACATTCGATAGGCCTAAAGCACAAGTGTTGGCAACTACCTTAGATGCAGCGACGGCTATGTTTTTAGATAACAATAAATCGCCATCACGCAAAGTAGCTGAGCTAGACAATCGTGGTAGTCATTTTTATTTGGCTATGTATTGGGCACAGGCGTTGGCGGCTCAAACGCAAGATTCTAAATTACGAGCGCAGTTTGTATCCGTAGCTAAGGCTTTATCTGCTAACGAATCAGTTATTATTTCTGAACTAAATGCAGTTCAAGGTAAGGTGGTTGATCTGGGTGGTTATTACCAACCTAATCCAGAGTTAGTCGCCAAAGTGATGCGCCCAAGTGTTGTTTTAAATACAATCATTGATTCTATATCATAGTATTAATATGTACTGATAGTGTTGCATAGCGTACTTTACTGTGTATTATTGAATTTTTAGGTGGGTTTGACGCTTATCTGAATTAAAACTATATATAAATAATAACCTTAAGAGGAGAGAAAATGAAAAACTTAACAAAAGCAATCGC
>OCRB01000052.1_pt1 | contig 8332 bp, 8 predicted proteins | sample 1496111 | NCBI WGS metagenome assembly OCRB01 (sample SAMEA3143267, study PRJEB22397) | metagenome
TGGCATTTTATTATGTCTGAGGCCATTCACTTTGGTGATACAGGTTTTGCTGAGGCCTATGAAAATATGGAGCCTGAACGTGAAATCAACCCAGAGCTCATGGTGGAGATTTTAGAAAAAATGGTAGCTGCCGCTGCCGGCGCTAATGTGGATAAATCACAAAATGCCTTATATGAAATCACCGGTATATTCTTTAAGGCTCTAGCCAACATGAGTATGGATGTGCCAGAGCTCTACAAACGCTATCTTGTTAAGAATCAACTGAATACTTTTAGACAAGATCATGGTTATAAAGAAGGCACTTATGTCAAGATTTGGGATGCAGTTGAAGACAATGTGGTTGCCTTTAATATCATGGATGAACACCCTGATCTGACCCCTGAACAATTATACAAAAAGTTAGAGGCAGAGTACAAACCATAAGGCTATAATTCTTGCTTATGATTGATACAATAAAAGCTGAAATTCAAAAAATTATTATCGGTCAAGAGAACTTGGTCGATAACTTATTAATAGGTTTAATTACTGGCGGGCACATCTTGGTAGAGAGTGTGCCAGGATTGGCAAAAACTACCGCAATTAATACACTGGCTAAAGCCTTAGGCATTGATTTTAAACGGATTCAATTTACCCCTGACTTGTTACCCAGTGATTTAACAGGCTCACAAATCTACAACCCAAAAAGTGGCGAATTTAGTATTAAACAAGGGCCGATTTTTACCAACTTATTATTAGCAGATGAAATTAACCGTTCACCTGCAAAGGTGCAATCAGCATTACTTGAAGTAATGGCTGAGAAGCAAGTAACCATTGCTAACGAGAGTTTTAAAATCGATGGGCCTTTTTTGGTGATGGCAACACAAAATCCAGTAGAACAAGAAGGAACCTACCAATTGCCAGAAGCGCAACTTGATCGCTTTATGCTAAAAACCGTACTGGACTACAACACTATAGATGAAGAGTTAGAGGTGGTTAACCGAGTCGCTGTTAGTGGATTTGACACCGTGAATCAAGTAGCTAATATGGATGATATAGAAGAGCTTCGTTCTAATTTCAAAAAAGTTCATATGGATGAAGCTGTTAAGCAATACATACTCAAAATTATCTTTGCGACACGCTATCCACAAAAATATGGTTTAAGTGAAATACAAGATTTGATTGACTTTGGCGCTAGCCCCAGAGGTAGTATCGATTTATTTAAAGCCAGCTGCGCCAAGGCACTGATACGAGGCAATGATTTTGCAACACCGCTTGATGTTGCTAGTGTGGTGACAGAGGTCTTACAACATCGTATCGTGCTGAGCTATCAAGCGCAAGCGGATAATATTAGCCCACAGTCCATCATTCAAAAGATACTCAAGGTAATAAAAGCACCGTAAACATTAGCATGCTAGCTCAAGAGATACTATTACGCGCTAAGAAGAATGTTTTCACCAACAAATCGGCCGGAGAATTATCAAAAATACGTGGAGAGGGATTAGATTTTTGTGAAATTCGCCCGTACGAGCCAGGTGATGATATTCGTAAAATCAACTTCACTGCCAGTGGCAAAACCGGCGAACTACAAACCAATATTTTTAACGAAAATAAGCAAATCAATGTAGTGATTTGTATTATGTTGTCAAGCAGTTTGCACTTTGGTAGTCAGTGTTTAAAAAGCGAAACAATTGCCCAAATTATTGCCTTATTAGGCTGCTCATCCATCAAGCAACACAATCAAACACAGTTGTTATTCTTTTCAAAAAATGAACAACAGCTGTTTCGTTTTAATAATACGAGTGACGTGCTTCATGCGATTGAAGCCATACTATCGTGGGATTTGTTAAAAACAAAGCCTGACTTTCAAGCACTTAATGATTATCTACTACAACAGAAAAAATCATTGGTATTTGTTATTGGTGATTTTTATCAACAGGATGATTACTCCCTGATTGCTCACAAGAATCAAATCAATGCTTTGGTAGTGCGTGATAGGCTGGAAGAAATGCCAAATTTTGCCACAGAGTTAGATCTAGTCAATGCAGAAGATGGCAACACCATTGAAGCCAGTATGAATAAAAAATTAGCGAAAAAGTACCAAACAAAGCTAAACGCTCAGGACGACAAGCTGTTTTCTCATTTTGCCAAACATGGTATCAATGTTGGCAAACTTTACACCAGTGATGACGCCTTTATCAAGTTGTCTCAAATCCTACGCTGATGAGTAATTTAAAAGACATTAAGCCCATTGTTAGCATTGCAGATGATTCGTTGAGTTATTTGCTTATGGTTATTGCTGTTTTATTAATAGCTGCCTTTTTTATAAGGCAAATTATTAAATCTAAGAAAAAGAATGACAAGCAAGTGGCTATTGAGAAGCTGCAAAAACTTGATTTTTCTGAGAGTAAATCGGTTGCTTATGGTTTTAAAAAATATGCAGAGGTATTATGCAATAGTGATAACAAGGCTCAATTTAAACAAATAAATAATGACTTAGAAAAATATAAATACAAGAAGTATGTAGATGATCTAGACCCAATATTGATACAACAAATCAAGAGCTTTATTCATGTTTAGCTTTGAATACCCTTATGTTTTATTACTGCTTGTCTTGGTGGTGGTGTGTGTTGTGTTTTGCAAAGAGAAAAAGCGTGCCATTTATTTCCCCCACACTGAATTATTAACCAGTCTAGTAAAATCCAAACAAATACTGCTTAATACGCTTAGAGTGCTTATTCTTGGCCTATTAGTTGCTGGGCTTTCAAGTCCAATCAAAACCGAACAAATCATACTAGACAACACCAAGGGTTATGAAATTTCCCTAATTTTAGATGCATCTGGCTCTATGCTGCGTTTTGATAAATTTAAAATTGTTAAAGAAATCATGGTTGATTTTATTTCAAAGCGTAAAACTGATAAATTAGCATTGAGTGTTTTTGCAGATTTTGCCTATACGGTTGTACCCCTTACCTATGACAAGGAAAGTGTTATAAAAATGCTGGATAATATCGAAATTGGTGTTGCTGGCAGGCGAAAAACTGCGCTGTATGAGGCTTTATTTTTAAGCTCGAAACTGTTTAATAATTCTAAGTCAAAAGAAAGAATTGCTATTTTGCTTACTGATGGCAAAGACAATACTGACAGTGTGCCACTTGATATGGCGCTTGAGCGCGCCAAAGATAACAAAATTAAAGTTTACACCGTTGCTGTTGGTGACAAAAGAGACTACAACGCAGAGGTATTAAAATACATTGCAAATAGCACGGGTGCTAAATTCTTCTCAGCCAATAGTCGTGAAAGTATTCAAAATATTTATAAGCAAATTAATCAGCTAGAAAAAAGCAAAATAAATATTAGCAAATACGATAAAAAAACTTACTATTTTCATTACCCACTAGGCCTAGCATTAGTGCTTTTATTGATTTATTTTTGGCGGAAAAACACATGGGTTTTGAACAAGTAGAACTACTCTATCTAACCATTCCAGTGGTTATGCTGTGGTTTTTTATTCACAGCAAGAATAAAAGCATTGAGGCTTTATTTTCAGCTGAAGTGTTGGAAAAAATCAGCCTCAATAACCACAAGATATCAACCAAGGTGCGCCTTAGATTGCTACTATTAAGCATGATATTTATTCTAATTGCACTCAGCAAGCCAATACTTGTCAGTGGTGAAATAAAGGTAAATAAACGTCTGAGTGATTTGGTGGTGGCGATTGATATGTCAAAATCAATGCTGGCTAATGACATCTACCCTAATCGATTTGAGTTTGCAAAAAACAAACTACTGAATAGTTTTGATGGCATTAAAAACACACGTATTGCAATTTTAGGATTTGCCAATCAAGCCTTTTTAATTTCTCCCTTAACAGATGATTTAAACAGCCTTAAATTCTTAATAAAAAATCTTTACTTAGATAGCATCAGTCTAACAGGAACCAACATACTTAATATTTTACAATCATCTAACGATCTGTTTGGTGGCGCTTTAAACAAGCAATTATTGTTGTTAACCGATGGTGGTGACAACGATAACTTTGATAAAGAAATTGATTATGCAAACGAGCACAACATTCAAGTTTTTATATTTGATATTGCCAGTGAACGGGGTAGTAGCATTCAAACTGAAGAGGGCGCCTTGGAAGATGCGTATGGAAACCTTGTGATTGTTAAAGAGAATCCAAACATTATAAATCTGGCCAATCAAACGCAAGGAAGGTATTTGAAATATTCATTAAATAACGATGATTTATCTAAATTTATTAATGCCTTTAAAAAACTTAGTAGCAGTAAGAACACCAGTATTATTCAAAAGCAGCAACTGTTTTATTACCCATTGATGTTTGCCTTGGTCTTGTTATTTTTTGCATTCTTTTCATTACCAAAAAAGTCATGAAACTTATACTTTTATTGCTTTTTTCAATTAATGTACAGGCGGGATTGTTTGATTTTGTTAGTATTTATCAAGCTAATAAAGCCTATGAAAATAAGGATTATCAGCTAGCTGCAGAAAAATTCGATGATATTAACAATGACGCTGCGCGTTTAAACCAGGCGAACAGCTTATACAAACAAGGCTTGTATAAACAAGCATTGAAAAAATACCAAAGTGTTAAGCGAGAAGACTTAGCCTTTGATCGTTTGTATAATTCTGGTAATGCCTATGCCAAATCGGGCAAAATTAACGAAGCGATTGACAGCTATGAGAAGGCATTAAAATTACAAAAGGATAAGGATGCGTTGTTTAACCTAGAGCTACTCAAGAAACAAAAAAGACGGAAAATAACAGACACAAAACAGAAAAATAAAAAACACAGAAAGCAAAAAAATAAGAAAAAGAAAAAATCTAAAAGTAAACAACAGCAAAGAGAGAAGCTCAACAAAATTAAACAGCAGCGATGGGAAAAAGCGCTTAATAAAAAACTTAGAACCTTGATGATTCCACTGACTAAACCACAAAATGATAATGAACAAAATCCTTGGTAATTTACTCTTTTTAATGAGTGCACCAATTTTTGCACTGAGCACGGCAAGTGTTAATCAAACTTGGTTTTATCCGGGCGATCAAATCATCCTAACGTTGAGTTCTGATGGTGACAAAGTTAGCTTTCCTTCTCTAAGTAATATTTCAGGAAACCCTGTTTTATATACCAGTAATTCGCAGAAAATTAGCATTGTCAATAACAAGCGCTCTAAACAAAGCAGCAAGTCATATATTTTTAAACCCGCTAAGAGTTTAAACATTCCAGCTTATACACTGATGGTGGATGGAGATAAGCAAAGCACTCGAGCAATTGAAATAACGCTAAAAAATCCATCACAAGCTAAGGTAGGTGATGACTATGTTTTACAAATTGAAGCTGATAGACAAACGTTTTTCTTGGGTGATGAAATCAATCTAAAAGTAATTTTTAAAGAAAAAAAATCACTCACATCAAATAGCCCGGTTAGCATCGCTATGCCAGAGGTGAAAGATTTGTTATTTATAAAAAATCAAAAATCCACTCAAAGCACTGATGACAATTACAACATTCACACACTTAGTTATCGATTAAGTGCTGATAATTTTGGCACGTTTAACATCCCAAGTGCAGTGGCTAGTATTGGCAATCAAAATAATAATATATTTGGTAATTTATCGACTGCCAAAATAAGAAAAATCCACTCAAATCCATTAACATTAACCGTCAAACCTTTGCCAGATGCATTAAGGATTTTTGGTGATTTCAATATTAAATCCAGCATTGACAAAACCCAAGCCACACAAGGAAAGGCCGTTAATTTAACGGTTACGATTCATGGCAAGGGTAATTTTGAAGACATCCAGAAGTTTAGCCTTGATATTGAAGGGGCTACCATTTACAGCGATGAAGCCGAGTTTAGCTACAATCAATGGCAGCAAAAATTCGCCATTGTTGGTGGGCAGGATTTTGTGATACCCAGTTTTAAGTTTGACTACTTTGACAAAATAACCCAAAGTAAAAAAAGCATTGCAACCAAGCCGATTAGCATTCAAATTAAAAGTAAAAAAGGCGTGCAAAAGCCAATCAAAAAAATAGATCAAAAGCCGTCAAACATTAATGATAATCCGCCAACTAACAATTTAAAATACTACTATCTATTGCTGGGCATTGCCATTGGTGCTTTCATCAGTATTTTGTTTGTTGCACTTAAAAATAAACAACCAAGTAAAGACAAAAGTTTAGTCAACCAAATCAAACTTGCTAGGGGTGATAAAGCTTTGTTTGATTTACTATTGCCACTTAATATGCTTAGTTTGGAAGCCATATTGCAACAATTAGAGGCTAATATTTATAAAAATGCCCAACATAAAATTAGAAAAAAGGACATTATTAATGCCATCAAATTTGAACATAAAATTAACTGAATATAGTCATGGTCAAGGCTGTGGTTGTAAGATTTCCCCTAAAGTTTTAGATACAATTTTAAGTTCGTCTATTGAAGAAATAGTTGACCCTAATTTACTGGTGGGCAATCATTCGCGTGATGATGCTGCGGTGTATGACCTTGGCAATGGTGAAGCAGTGATTAGTACCACCGATTTCTTTATGCCTATTGTGGATGATCCTTTTACCTTTGGGCGTATCGCCGCCACCAATGCCATTAGTGATATTTACGCTATGGGTGGCACACCTTTAATGGCAATTGCTATTTTTGGTTGGCCACTGGATAAACTACCACCTGAAGTGGGGCAGCAAGTGATTGAAGGCGGACGTAGTGTATGCCAAGAAGCAGGGATGATGCTGGCTGGCGGACATAGTATTGACTCTCCTGAGCCAATTTTTGGTTTGGCCGTTACAGGACGAGTAAAAATTGAGCATCTAAAAGAAAATTCAAAGGCTCAAGTGGGTGATCAAATTTATCTCACTAAGCCTTTGGGTATTGGTATTTTAACCACTGCACAAAAGCAAAAGAAAATCACCAAAGAAGATGAGACTCGCGCTATTGATACTATGTGTCAACTCAATGATATTGGCTGCAAATTAGCGACCATTGATGGGATAAATGCAATTACCGATGTTACTGGTTTTGGCTTGGGCGGGCATTTATCTGAAGTTTGTTTAGGTTCTAATGTCGCAGCAGTGATCGACTACAATAAAGTACCAATATTGCCGAACATTAAAGACTACCTAGCAAATGGTTGCTCACCGGGTGGAGCACAACGTAATTTTGACAGCTATGGTCATAACTTAAGCCCAATGAGTTCTGAAGTGCAATCGATTATTTGCGACCCTCAAACCAGTGGTGGACTATTAATTATGGTTTCAGACTCTGCGCAAGCAGCATTTAATGAGATGATGACAGAAGCAGGATTCGACCTAGAAAAAATTGGCGAAATTATTAAACTTGATAATGGCAAACCATTAGTACAAATCAATGTCGAGTGAGCTAACCCAGATAGCTGATTTTACTCAGCTGTTTGTTGGTGATACACCGCTGATTGATACGCGTGCACCGATAGAGTTTGACCAAGGTGCCTTTCCTTTTACGCAAAGCTTGCCGTTAATGAGTGATTCTGAGCGTGAGCTTATTGGTACTTGCTATAAAAATAAAGGCCAAGAACAAGCTGTTGCCTTGGGGCATGAATTAGTCCAGGGTGAGGTTAAACAAGCACGACTAGATACGTGGCTTGAATTTATCAAAAACAACCCAAATGGGGCGCTTTATTGCTTTCGTGGAGGAATGCGTAGCCAAATCACTCAACAGTGGATTTATGAGGCTTCTGGGATTAACTATCCACGTATCAAAGGTGGATACAAAGCATTGCGTCGATTTTTGATTGATGAAACAGATCGAATCATGAATACAATCACACCGATTGTGATTGGTGGGCAAACTGGTTGTGGCAAAACTTTATTACTTGATACCCTTAAAGATACGATTGACCTTGAAGGTTTGGCTAACCATCGTGGCTCGGCATTTGGTAACACCACCACACCGCAACCCACACAGATTAACTTTGAAAATGCATTGGCCATTGAACTTATTAAAAAACAAGCGTGTTCGCATTTGGTATTTGAAGATGAAGGTTCAAATGTAGGCACGGTACATATTCCTCAATGTGTGCAACATAAAACTACTCAAGCAGAGCTGGTCTTACTTGAGGCTAGTGTTGAAGAGCGCCTAAAAGTGAGCATGGATGCGTATGTCATTAACATGCGGCAAGATTTTATTACCCAAGACCCTGTTAATGGCTTCGATAATTTCTCTAATTATTGGTTACGAAGCCTAGAAAAAATACAAAGACGTCTAGGTTTAGAGCGCTACCAAGCTGTGTTAAAACTGGTGAATAGTGCATTAGATCGTTATAGAGATCAAGGTGAATCTGATGG
>OCRB01000056.1_pt1 | contig 7632 bp, 10 predicted proteins | sample 1496111 | NCBI WGS metagenome assembly OCRB01 (sample SAMEA3143267, study PRJEB22397) | metagenome
CAAAATCTGATTGGCCAACCATGAAGCATGCAGTAGAAATGCTTGAAGAATTTGGTGTGCCACATGAAGTCGAAGTGGTGTCTGCACATCGCACACCAGACAAAATGTTTGACTACGCCTCTAGTGCACAGACTCGAGGCTTAAAAGTGATTATTGCCGGTGCTGGTGGTGCGGCGCACTTACCGGGCATGGTTGCTGCTAAAACCATTGTGCCGGTATTGGGTGTGCCTATTCAATCTAAGGCGCTTAGCGGTCAAGATTCTTTACTCTCTATTGCACAAATGCCAGGTGGTATCCCTGTTGGCACACTAGCTATTGGTGATGCCGGTGCTAAAAATGCAGGCATCTTGGCGGCGCAAATTGTCGCCAATGAAGACGAGACTATTCGCGAAAAAGTAGCGGCATTTAGAGCTAAGCAAACCCAAGATGTCCTTGATAATCCAAATCCACAAGATTAACCGATGAAAATAGGTGTTTTAGGCGCGGGCCAACTCGGCAGAATGCTAGCAATTTCTGGCTATCCTTTGAATCACCAATTTGGTTTTTCAGGTAACTCTACTGACGAACCTTCTGCGCTTTTAGGCCACATGTTTGCACTTGAAGACAACAAAGACAATATTGAATCTTTGGTTGCTTTTGCAGATGTGATTACTTATGAAAGTGAAAATACTGATGTGGCCATCGTTAAAGAAATCAGTAACAATATTCCTGTTTACCCTGGCGAAAAATCACTCTTCACCACACAACATCGTGGCCGTGAAAAAGCCTTATTTGATCAATTAAACATTCCTTGTGCACCGTATCAAATGGTGGACTCCGAAGCCGACTTAAAAACTGCCGTAGAACAAATTGGCCTGCCTGCTATTTTAAAAACAGCAACTGAAGGTTATGATGGCAAAGGTCAGTTTTTAATGCGAGACGAGAGCCAAATCACTGAAGCTTGGCAAAGTATGAATGGCGTTGAATCAATTCTGGAAGGTTTTGTCAATTTCAAACGTGAGCTGTCTTTAATTGCCGTACGTGGTATCGATAATGACCACAAATACTATCCATTAGTTGAGAACACTCACCATGATGGAATATTAAGACTCACCATTGCACCAGCTCAAGCTATTGAACCAGACGTACAAAAAACGGCTGAACATTACATGCAAACCTTACTCGATGAGATGGATCATGTGGGTGTGTTAACCATTGAATTGTTTGAAACTGAAGACGGCTTAGTGGTGAATGAAATGGCACCTCGTGTGCATAACTCTGGCCATTGGAGTATTGAAGGTGCTAACACTTCTCAATTTGAAAATCATGTGCGTGCCATTACCGGCATGCCACTCGGTGATACCACGCCAATACATACATTTAGCGCCATGGTGAATATTATTGGGAAAAATGGACCGACTGAGATTGCGCTTAATATGCCAAATGCACACTTACATTTGTACGACAAAACAGAACGCGCCGATCGCAAGTTAGGACATATCAATATCACGGCTAGCACTCAAGCAGAGTTGACCAACAGCATCGAAAAACTAAAAGACTTTCTACCTTAACTTTTGTTAAGTGATTTAAACTGCTCTGCTAATCCGACTTCTAATTTATAAGCCTCTTTTTCACTAACGGGTTTGTCACGCAAATGTTGAATCACATGAACCATCTCGTGGCAAAAAGCAGTAATAAATTGGCTTGTTGTTAAATCTTTTTCGATATCAATATAAAACTTACCTTCACCTTCATGGTCTGTCCACGCTTCGGCATGATCCACATCTTGAATTCTTAAGTCTATATCGACTGGTTTTTTAATAGAAAGTGCTTGAGAGCAGAAGTAATAAAGATCTTTAGCTAATTGTTGTTGAGATTTTGTACCACCTTCAATATAAATCACTAGCCAAAACGCTTATCCAAATAAGCCATAATATCCGATGATTCGTACATCCAAGTAATATCACCACCCTCTTTGACTCTCAAACAAGGTACTTTAACCTCGCCACCACCTGCTAATAGTTCAGCACGGAACTGGCCGGCTTGAGCATTACGCGTTTCCATTGGTAAGTTAAGACGCTTAATAGTGCGGCGTGTTTTAATACAGAATGGGCAAGCGTAAAATTGATACAGCTTCAAGGATTCAGCTTGCTTGTTAACTTCAGCTTGTTCCGATTCGCTGCGCTTGATTTTTTTAGGAGAAAAAACCCAATCAATTAATACAATTAATCGACCTAAGCCTTCTCTCATTCCTTTAATTAAGATTTTCATTTTTCCTCTCTTGCCGTATAGGCGGTTAATGTATTTTCTAATAAAGTGGCAATGGTCATTGGCCCAACACCACCCGGTACAGGTGTAATCCATGAGGCTTTATCTTGCGCTGAATCAAAATCTACGTCACCAGACAAACTGCCATCGTCTAGGCGGTTAATGCCAACATCAATCACGATGGCACCGTCTTTAATCCAATCGCCTTTGATCATTTTTGATTTACCAACCGCCACTACCACAACATCAGCTTGTTTAATCTTGCTGGATAAATCTTGGGTTTTGCTGTTACAAATAGTAACGGTTGCACGTGCATTTAAAAGCTCCATTGCCATTGGACGGCCAACAATATTTGATGCACCTACCACCACGCAATTCTTGCTCACTAGATCAACACCTATGGTTGCTAGCATTGTCATTACCCCTTTGGGTGTGCAGGGGCGTAAATGCGGCTTATTTTGCATCAATTTGCCAACATTCTCACTGTGGAAGCCGTCAACATCCTTGTTAGGATTAATCGCCTCAATCACTTGATTAGCGTCTAAATGACTCGGCAATGGCAACTGCACCAAAATACCGTCAATTTTGTCATCCTTGTTAAGACGTTCAACTTCAGCCAATAATGCTGCTTGGGTAATATCTAACGGTTTATTAATTTTCTCAGAATAGAAGCCAACCTCTTTACAGGCGTTGTCTTTATTACGCACATACACCGCTGAAGCTGGGTCATCACCTACCAAGATAACCGCTAAGCCAGGCTTGCGATCAAGCTTAGCCACTTGTTTGGCAATACTACTTCTTAATTTTTTTGCAATTTCTTTACCGTCAATAATCACTGTAAAGCCTCTCTTACTTTAGCCAAATCTTCAATGGTGTCCACACCAAATCCTGTTGCTTCACAAGCTGGCGCTACATGGATATCAAAACCCTCATTAAGTACGGTGAGTTGTTCTAATTTTTCCACTTGTTCGTAGACTGAACTATCCATGGTTAAATACTGCTTGATAAAACCTGATCGATAGGCGTAAATACCAATATGTTTAAAGCATATTGATTTATCAAAATCAGCTTCTTCTCTAAAGGCAGGAATGGGTGAACGTGAAAAATACAGCGCTTTACCAAATTTATCAAATACGACCTTGACGCAGTTTGGATCTAGATATTGATTTTTATCAATCACGTTTTCACACAAAGTCGCCATTTTCATCTCGCTCTTGGCTAAATTATTAGCGACTTGTTCAATTACACTGGCACCCAACATCGGCTCATCACCCTGAACGTTAACAATAATTTCATCATCGTTAATCGACATTTTATCCAACACTTCTGCAATGCGTGAAGTGCCGGACGTATGGTGATCGCCCGTCATACATGTGGTGGCGCCAAAATCATTCGCAATGGTTTCAATACGAGTGTCATCTGTGGCAATAATCACGCTTGAAGCGCCACTCTTAATGGCATTTTCATAGGTGTGTTGAATCAATGGCTTGCCGTGAATATCTTGCAATAATTTTGCGTTCAAGCGAGTGGATGCGTAGCGTGCAGGAATGATAACGGAAAAATCCATCAGCTTATTTTTCGTGCCTCTTCAATCAGTAAAACAGGGATGCCATCATTAATAGGATAAGCTAAGCCGCTAGCTTCACAAACCAGTTCATCGCCCACTTGTTTGAGTGGTGCTTTACTTTGTGGGCAAACTAGCAATTTAAGTAAGGCTTCATCAATCATAATTTATTTGTTAATTCAGTCAAAAAATCGTCGCTTAATTCAGCTTCAACATGCAAGTACCACATTTGATCTGTTGCGAACTCCCTACATTTTACACAATCCTTGGCGGTCATAAGAATAGGATAATCATCATCAAAAGCAAGATCTGTCTGAGCAAAGGCATGATGATCAGCAAAGGCATGCACCTCTACCTTAATATCCAGTTGCGTCAAAGTGTCAAAAAATCGTTGCGGATAGCCAATGCCTGCCACTGCATGACAAGTCTTTTGATTAAAAAAGTCTAGTGGTTGCTCTTCATTAGTGGCTACATTGACAAACATTAAGGCTTTTAATGTTGAAGTGATTTCGCCCACATGCTCTGCACCATTGTTAATAATAAAATCAACGGTTTTCAACCTTGATTCTGATTCTCTAAGTGGGCCAGCTGGCAAGAAAAAACCATTGCCAAAACGTCGTTTACCATCGACTACAGCAATCTCAATCTGCCTACCCATGGCATAGTGTTGCAGACCATCATCACTAATAATAAGATCGACATTATGATCAATAATTAAATCTTTAACTGCTTGAACACGATCCTTGTTCACCATTACCGGTACTTGGGTTTGTGTAGCAATTAGTGACGGCTCATCACCTGAAATACTGGCTTCTGTATTTTGGTCAACCAATAAACTACCTTGCTGATGTGTGCCGCCATAACCACGGGAAACCACGCCGACTCGCTTCCCTTGCTGCTTAAAATGATTCACCAATGCAATAACGATAGGGGTTTTTCCACTACCGCCAACGGTGATGTTGCCAACCACAACCACGTCTACATTGAAATTGTAAGTGGTTAATAATTTTGCTTGGTAAAAGAATTTTCTAATACGGGATAAAAGATAAAAAATACCTGAGACTGGCAACAATAAATAATTAACAAGCCCTCGATTATTTAGATTCATTACTAAAAGTTATTCCTACCTTTAAAACGCTAATTATGACAAAATATCAGCACTATGAGTGTTGAATTTAGTATTTCTAACCAATATTTGCGTTCCAATCGTAAAAAAGGCTTTGTTTCTTTTATTTCTGGCGTCTCTATGGTTGGGTTAATTTTAAGTGTGACGACACTTATCACTGTGTTATCAGTCATGAACGGCTTTCATAAGGAACTTAGAGACCGAGTATTAAGTGCCATTTCACACTCAACCATTAGCGAATATAGCGGCACGTTAACTGATTGGCAAACACTTAGACTGTCTATCAACCAAAATCCGCATGTGCTTGAATCATCACCTTATATTGAACGCTACGGCTTACTGAGCATTAATGGCAGATCACAAGGTGTTAGCGTGCGAGGTGTCGACCCCCGTTTAGAAAAAAACACCTCAATCTTGCTCGACAATATTAAAAGTGGTAATGCTGATTTGACTGGTGCTAATATCTTAATTGGTTCTGGCTTAGCCCTACAACTCGGCGTCAATGTTGGCGATAAGATAACGTTGCTCACGCCTGAGATTTCAAGTAGCATTATTGGTATACAGCCTAGGTTTAAACGCTTTACCTTGAGTGGCATCTTTGATGCTGGCATTAATGAATACGATAACAATCTAGCCTTTATTCATCTTAACCAAGCTCAGAAGCTATACAACATGAAAGGCTTGGTTTCTGGCGTTAGACTCAAAGTAGATGACTTATTCGAGGCCAGAAGAATCACCAATCAAGTTGTTAAAAAGCTGGGTAATGATCGTTATTACGGTACAGATTGGACACAGAAAAAAGCCAATTTTATCAAAGCACTGAATCTCGAAAAACAAATGATTGGCATTGTCTTATCACTCATTATTGCGGTTGCCGCTTTCAACATTGTCTCAATGATGGTCATGGTGGTCACCGATAAAAAAGCAGATATTGCCATCCTTAAAACCATTGGTATGACACCCAAACGCATTGTCAAACTGTTCTTTTACCAAGGCATTACCATTGGCATTGTCGGTATTACCTTGGGTGTTATTTTAGGGGTTTTACTATCGCTCAATATTGAGTCTGTGGTGAGTGGCATCGAATCCATACTGGGTTTCCAATTTTTCCCTAAGGATGTGTTCTATATTAACCGCTTCCCTTCTGAGATTCATTTAAGTGATGTGATTACGGTAGCAGTTGGCGCCTTTGTTTTGGTTATTTTAGCTGCAATCTATCCAGCGAAGCGTGCCGGAAAAGTTGAAATTGCTAAGGTGTTAAACCATGAATAATTTAATTGAATGCCAGCAAGTAAGCTACCACTACAACAGTGGAAAAATCAAAACACCTGTACTTGAAGCGCTCAATCTAAGCATCAGTTCAGGTGAGTCAATTGCCATCCTAGGACAATCAGGCTGTGGCAAGTCTACCTTACTCAATTTATTAGGTGGAATGAGTCAGCCTAGCAAGGGGAAGGTGCACTTAAATGGTACTAATCTCGGGCAATTAAGTGAAGATAAAATTACCGAGCTTCGCGCTCAACACTTAGGTTTTGTCTATCAATTTCATCACTTATTAAAAGACTTTAGTGCCCTAGATAATGTGGCAATGCCGTTGTTAATTCGTGGCGATGACAAACAAACCGCTTTAACATCAGCCAAGGAATTACTTTCAGAAGTTGGCTTAAAGGGCAGACTCGACCATCGACCTGCAGAACTATCAGGGGGTGAGCGCCAACGTGTTGCCATTGCGCGTGCTTTAATCACTCAACCAAGCTGTTTGCTAGCTGACGAACCAACGGGTAATTTAGACGCTAAAAATGCAGCCGACGTTCTTGGACTCATGATTGAACTCAATCAAGCGCAAAACTCCGCATTGGTTATGGTGACGCACGATAAAAAGATTGCTCAAAAAATGCAGAGAATCTTAATCCTGGAAAACGGACAGCTTAGCGAATCTTAGAATCTGTTCTAACTAATGTATTGCTGTCATCCACATAGCACAACCTTGGTGCGTAATTTTGAAGCTCTTGTTCATCGTACTGCGCATAGGCAGCAATAATTAATAAATCACCAACATCAGCCTTGTGTGCAGCCGCACCGTTTACAGAGATAACACCAGAGTTGTCCTTGCCACGAATAGCATAGGTGGTAAAGCGATTGCCATTATTAATGTTATAAATTTGGATTTGTTCAAAAGAACCAATACCAGCAGCATCTAACAATACGCCGTCAATCTCGCACGAGCCTTCGTAATCCAACTCGCTAGCAGTGGTAGTGACTCGATGAAGTTTAGCTTTTAGAAATGTACGTTGCATAATGTATCTATTTTAAAGTAAATCAAGTTAAGAATTTTATAAGTATTTTTCGAGTATTTTGATTTTCTACAAGGCGAATATTAAAAAATACAAAGGCGTGTAGTAAAGCTACGTAACTGAGTATTCTTTAATATTTAACACCGTACTCACTTTAGCGCCCCCCTTGAGGGGTGGAAAGTAAAAAGACGAAGTAAAAGGTTATCCTAAAAATTGGATCATAATACCGGCGGCAATTGCCGATCCTATCACACCCGCAACATTAGGACCCATCGCATGCATTAATAAGAAGTTATGTGGATTAGACTCTAAGCCCACCTTATTTGAAACACGGGCGGCCATCGGTACAGCGGAAACACCAGCAGAACCAATCAAAGGGTTGATCTTATTTTTACTAAAGA
>OCRB01000066.1_pt1 | contig 6957 bp, 6 predicted proteins | sample 1496111 | NCBI WGS metagenome assembly OCRB01 (sample SAMEA3143267, study PRJEB22397) | metagenome
CCGATGGTGTTGATTGCTCGATTTTAGAGTCAACAACCAGTACCAATGATTACCTAACTAAGCTACCTTTCTCTAAAGAAGTTAAGGTTTGTATTACTAGGGAACAAACTGCTGGGAAAGGCCAATATCAGAGAGCTTGGTTAAGTAAAAAAGACAGTAGTGTGTTGTTATCATTGCGTTATCTATTCTCTACAAAAGTAGCATTAAATGGTCTTAGTTTGGCGGTAGGCTTGTCAGTAATCAGCACACTAGAAGACGAATATCAGCTTGATCAGTTGAAACTTAAATGGCCAAATGATATTTATTTTAAAGACCAAAAACTTGCCGGCATCTTGATTGAAAATAGTGTGCAAAATGATTGGCAATCTGTGGTGATAGGCTTGGGTTTGAATCATCAGTTAGGTGCAGATTTTGAATGTGATACGCCGTGGACTGACTTATCAAAAATTTGTTCAACTTTACCGAGTTTAGTAGACTTACATGAAAAATTAATCAATGGTTTGTTAAAGTCTTTACAGCGCTTTGAGCAACAGGGATTTCCTGCTTTTCAGGCGCAGTGGCATCAGCATGATTATTTACTAGGCAGGCAGTTAGAACTTAATTATCAGGATAAAAAAACTGTAGGCATTGCTAATGGAGTTAATGAACAAGGGGCATTAATTATCAAGTCAAACAACACAGTGATCGAAGCTTATAGCTCTGAACAAATTCGTTTAATTTAGGGTAAGATTAATTACTCAAAATGACGTCTTATTAATTTATGCAAGAAAATACATTAACCGTTCAGAATATTCGTAAAAAATACGCTAGACGCGAAGTGGTCAGCGATGTTTCTTTTGAAGTTAAATCAGGTGAAATTGTTGGATTATTGGGGCCAAATGGTGCAGGAAAAACTACCTGCTTTTATATTGCCTGTGGTTTAGTGAGGGCGGATAAAGGCCAAGTATTTATTGGCGATATGAAAGTCAGCAAGTTACCGATGCATAAGCGTGCAAAACTCGGTTTGGGTTATTTGCCGCAAGAGCCTTCTATTTTTAGAAAGTTATCTGTTGCAGATAATATTATGGCGGTTTTGGAGTTGAATCCTCAGTTAGACAAAAAGCAAAGAAAGCATCGACTAGAAGAGCTGTTAGCTGAGTTTAACATTGAGCACATTCGTCATATTGATGGATTAAGTCTTTCAGGTGGAGAGCGCAGACGTGTGGAAATTGCCAGAGCATTATCAATGGATCCAAAATTTGTATTGCTAGATGAGCCTTTCGCTGGTGTTGATCCAATCTCAGTGGGCGATATTCAACAAATTATTTATCATCTTCGTGATAAAGGTATTGGTGTTTTAATTACCGACCATAATTATCGAGAAATGTTAGATACTTGTGATCATTCATACGTACTTCATGATGGACAAATTATTGCCAAAGGTAACAAAGAAGAGATCTTATCTAACGAGGATGTGAAAAAAGTCTATTTAGGCGAATCAAATAGTGACCACTAAAAATTTTATCACGCTTGGCATTGAAAGCTCTTGTGATGAAACCGGTATCGGACTGTACTCATCAGATCAAGGCTTAATCGCCCATCAATTATTTTCTCAGGTGGAAATGCATGCCGAATATGGTGGCGTGGTGCCAGAGCTAGCTTCACGCGATCATATTCAACGCACCATTCCTTTAATCAAAGCAGTCTTATCTGAAGCAAAGCTTCAACTCAGCGATATTAGTGGTATTGCTTATACGGCGGGCCCGGGTTTGGCTGGGGCTTTATTGGTAGGTTCATCAGTTGCTAAAAGCTTGGCTTGGAGTCTCAATATTCCCGCCTTGGCAGTGCATCACATGGAGGGGCATTTATTAGCGCCACTACTGGAAGAAACACAACCACAATTTCCCTTTGTGGCGTTGTTGGTATCTGGTGGGCACACCTTGTTGGTGGATGTGAAAGGTATCGGCGATTATCAAATATTAGGCGAGTCTTTAGACGATGCAGTGGGTGAAGCTTTTGACAAAACAGCCAAGATTTTAGGCTTGGGTTATCCAGGCGGGCCGGCATTAGCAGCGTTAGCCGAACAAGGTGATGAAACACAATTTAGATTCCCAAGGCCGATGACCGATCGCCCAGGGTTAGAGTTTAGCTTCAGTGGCCTCAAAACTTTTGCACGTAATACTTTTGCTAAACATCCAGAGCAAAAAGCCGATATTGCTAAGGCTTTTGAAGTAGCAGCCACACAAACTTTAATGATCAAATGCAGGCGTGCATTAGAGCAAACACATTATTCAACCTTAGTGGTGGCTGGTGGCGTCAGTGCCAACAAATCACTACGTCAGGTTCTAGATGCAATGGGCAAAAAACTAGGCGTGGAAGTCTTTTATCCAAGGCAAGAATTTTGTACCGACAATGGTGCGATGATCGCTCTTGCTGGCCATTTAAGATTAGTCAAAGGGCAAGTGTCCTCTGGCAGTGAAATCACCATTAAGCCAAGATGGAGTTTAGAAGAGCTAGAAGCAGTATGAGTCAACTGTCTAAAATTTTTACCCGAGCATCCACTGGTATGGATGCACCTTTAGTGACAATTGAAGTGCATATCTCCGGCGGTTTACCGAGCTTCGCGATTGTTGGTTTGCCAGAAGGTGCGGTTAAAGAATCAAAGGATCGTGTACGCAGTGCGCTGATGAATTCCCAATTTAAATTTCCCAATCGACGAATTACCGTGAGTTTGGCGCCAGCGAACTTACCCAAAAGTGGTGGGCGTTATGACTTGCCTATTGCGCTGGGCGTGTTGATTGCCTCTGGGCAACTTAAACCCAAGCTTGATATGACTAAGTTTGAATTTTTTGGTGAGTTAGGGCTTGATGGCTTGTTACGATCTACTGAGGGCTTGTTGCCTGCTATTGTAGAGGCAACTAATAATCAACATGCTCTAGTGATTCCAAAAGATAATCAACATCAGGGCGCATTGGTTGAAACCGCTTCGATTTATCCGTGTGGGCATTTGTTAGAGGTTTGTGGTTTTTTACAAGGTGTATCAACTGTTGAAAAATCACAAGTTGATGTTCAAAGTTCTGTCATTTATGACAAAGATTTTTCTCAAGTAAAGGGACAATATTATGCCAAACGTGCTTTAGAAATTGCCGCCGCTGGTGGGCATAATATTTTGTTGATTGGCCCGCCGGGCTCAGGCAAGACCATGCTTTCTGAAAGATTGCCATCGATCATGCCACCATTAACCACGGATAAAGCACTAGAGCGTGCCTCGATTTATTCAGTTGCAAACAAGCCATTGAGTTTGGATGACTTGCAAACTCGACCATTCAGATCGCCACACCACTCATCCTCTGCAGTGGCTTTGGTGGGCGGTGGCGCCAATCCAAAGCCTGGTGAAATATCGTTAGCGCATGAAGGTGTGTTGTTTTTAGACGAATTACCTGAGTTTCCACGTCATGTGCTTGAGGTATTAAGACAACCTCTGGAGAATGGCGAAGTGCATTTATCACGCGCCGCACAACAAACCACTTTCCCGGCTAATTTCCAACTGATTGGTGCGATGAATCCCTGTCCTTGTGGGCATTTTGGTGATGGCACCGCTAAGTGTCATTGTACTGAAGACCAAATTGACAAATATCATTCAAAGATATCAGGCCCATTGTTAGATCGAATTGACATGGTATTAGATGTACCACCATTGCCTAAAGCCGTGTTATTGAGTCAATCTAAAGAGCAGATTGAGAGCAGTGAAACCATACGTGCTAGAGTGTTAAGTGCTTATAATAGGCAGCTAGATAGGCAGGGCAAATCGAATGACCAGCTTCAGCCTGATGAAATAGAAAAAACAGTGCCGCTAGATAAGGAAAACACGCAGTTATTAGAAGAAGTGATTGACAAGTTTCAGCTTTCAGCGAGAGCTTACCACCGAATACTTAAGGTTGCTAGAACCATTGCTGATATAGGCAATAGTGAGACGGTTGATAAGCAGCATTTAATTGAAGCTATCGGTTATCGCCGCAACAACAACGCATAAAAATATGATTATTATTCCCGCAATTGATTTAAAAGATGGCCAATGTGTACGCCTAAGACGAGGCTTGATGGATGACACTACCGTGTTTTCTGACAATCCAGCTGAGATGGCAGCGCAATGGGTAGAACAAGGCGCCAAACGTCTACACCTAGTGGACCTTAATGGTGCTTTTGAAGGTAAACCAATTAACGCAGCTAGTGTGACTGAAATCACTAAAGAATTTCCAGACTTGCCGGTACAGATTGGTGGCGGTATTCGTAATATGCAGATTGCTAATACCTACATTGAAGCTGGCATTAGTTATTTGATTATTGGCACCATGGCGGTTACACACCCTGAATTTGTATCAGAACTGTGTCGTGAGTTCCCTGGCAAAATTATTGTTGGTTTAGATGCAAATAATGGCTTAGTCGCTACTGAAGGTTGGGCCAAACAAACTGATTTACATGTGGTAGATTTATCTAAGAAATTTGAGCAAGATGGTGTCAGTTCAATTGTTTATACCGATATTGCCCGTGATGGCATGATGCAAGGGGTGAATGTAGAAGCCACGGCTGATTTGGCTAAACAAACTTCCATTCCTATTATCGCTTCAGGTGGTATTACCAACATGGACGATATTTCAAACTTATTGGTCGAAGCACACCATGGCATTATGGGTGCAATTACCGGCCGTGCAATCTATGAAGGCACGCTAGATTTTGCTAAAGCACAACAGCTTTGTGATGCTAGTTGAAGTTGCTTACGCTTTAGAAAAAAAACAAACCTTACTTGAATTAGAGGTAGATGAAGGCACAACACTCAAACAAGCCGTTGAACTGTCTGGCATTATTGATGCTTATCCTCAAATTGATTTAACTAAAGATAAGACTGGTATTTTTGGAAAAATTGCAAAATTAGACACGGTTTTGCGTGAAAAAGACCGTGTAGAAATCTATCGACCACTGATTGCTGACCCAAAACAAGTACGTAAAGAGCGTGCTGCACAAGGAAAAGCCATGCGCAGTGGTAAAAAAACTTGATTGTTGGTACAATAGCAACCTGATAAATATTTAATTTTAAATGAACGAAGAACAACCTCCCTCGACATTGTCTTTCTTGCAAAGACTAAAAAAACAATTTTTCCATTCGCCACTACAATCTAGTGATGAACTGTTGCAGGCTTTAAAAGAAGCGGAAGAAAGCCATATCATTGATTCACATTCTCGATCTATCATTGAAGGCACCATGCAACTTGAGAATCTAGAAGTGCGCGATGTTATGGTGCCAAAGTCAAAAATGGTACTGATCAAACATACAACTTCAGCCAAAGACTTGCTTAAGATAATGGTCAAATCAGCACATTCTCGATTCCCGGTTTTGAACGCCAAAGAAGATAAAATACAAGGCATTATTTTGGCTAAAGATTTATTGGGGCATTTAGCCAATAATCAGAAAAAAGAATTCAGCTATAAGGAATATTTACGTCCTACAGTTTTGGTGCCAGAAAGCAAAACTTTAGGCGCCCTGCTGAGAGATTTTCAGCAAAAGCATTCACATATGGCAGTGGTAATGGATGAGTATGGTGAAATCGCTGGACTGGTCACGCTAGAAGATGTGCTTGAGCAAATTGTAGGTGAGATTGAAGACGAACATGATTTTGAAGAAGACAATATCATTGATTTTGGCGAGGGTCGTTATTTACTTAAAGCCAATACTCCGTTAGAAGAATTTAACGAATTTTTTGAAGTTACTTTAGATGCGGACGATGTAGATACTGTGGCCGGCTTTGTCATTACAGGTTTTACTTATCTACCCGAACAAATGAGTGAGATTGATTTGCAAGGGTTTAATTTCAAAGTGCTTAAAACTGACTCTCGCAGACTGCATTTATTAGAAGTCACCAAGATCAACAATAAATAATGGATACCTTAACCATTGTTTTTTTGATGGGCTTGTTAGGCGGTGTACATTGTCTAAGCATGTGTGGCGGTGTGGTTGCTTTGTTGACTTCAGCCTTGCCGGCAGAGCTCAGATCTAACGCCAAACAAACTTCGCTATATCACCTAAATTACAATACTGGTCGAATTCTTAGTTATATCTTAATGGGTGCATTATTTGGATTGGCTGGTGAGTTACTTTCGAACACGCTAAAGATGAGCGCTCTTGATCATGCATTAAGGATTTTCTCAGGTGTGTTAATGGTATTGGTAGGTTTGTACATTGCTAATTGGTATGCAGGCATACAAGTATTGGAAAAAATGGGTGCCAAGCTGTGGACAAAGTTGCAGCCGATTAGTCAAAAATTCTTACCAGTTACCAGCTTAAAAAGTGCTTTTTTAGTTGGTCTATTTTGGGGTGGTATTCCTTGCGGCTTAGTCTATGGTGCGTTGAGTTTTTCTATATTGTCAGGTTCTGCTGTTCAAGGTGGATTGATTATGTTGGCCTTTGGGTTGGGCACACTGCCAAGCTTATTATTAATGGCAGGTTTTTCTTCAAAGCTGAGCGAAGCCATTAAAAAACCTTTAGTAAGAAAATTCTCTGGCACATTGATTATTGCTTTGGGTATTTGGGCTTTGTGGATGCCGGCCAAATCATTAATAGTTGATTTCCAACATTCGCAACAAACAACTGAATTTCCACAGCCAACTGATTTAGATTACTTAGTATAATTCCACCCATGCCATCTTTAGAACAAACCGCACAACTGGCCATTGATTTGTTGAAAAAATACAAAGTCAGTGATTATGAAATATCACTCGGATCAAGCTCTGGCGTGTCAACTGCAGTCAGATTGGGTGAGGTAGAAACACTGCAATACCACCTTGATAAAAGTTTCGAGATTAATGTTTACATGGGTCAAAAGAAAGGTCACGCATCGAGTGTTGACCTGAGTAAAGACAGTTTAAATAAAACCATTGAATCCGCCTGTTTGATTGCAAAGTACACCCAAGAAGATCCTTTTA